>PDMX01000272.1_pt1 | contig 55206 bp, 55 predicted proteins | sample 1515501 | NCBI WGS metagenome assembly PDMX01 (sample SAMN07343022, study PRJNA328102) | Marine metagenome, whole genome shotgun sequencing project. | biome: marine; feature: bay; material: water; isolation source: viruses from water sample < 0.22 micron filtered, nuclease treated ...
CCTTGTGGTTGTTGATCAACTTGTTCCATCATTTGTTGCAACATCATTTATTGCTGTTGCTGCTGTGGAGGTAATGCTGCAAGAGCATTCATTTGAGCTTGTCTTTTAGAAATTTCCTCAACCTTTGCAGTAAATGCAATAGGATCCTCTCCTATAGAAACTAAATACGGATGTGCTGCTAATGGCACACCGTCTTCAAAATTCTTTTTTACTTCTTGACCAAAGGCCAACTTTGATAAATTATTCATATTTTTTTTAAGCATAAGCTCAGCACTTATTGTAGATATTTCATCTGCATACTGATCATTTATTGCTCCTAAATATGGATTAAGCTGATACTTCTTTGATATTGTAGCTGGTGTTTTTCCTTTACGTGACTCAATACCAAACTCAGCCATTTCATCTTTATTAAATTTCATTTTATTTGTATCTGAATATATAAAAGATTGCTCTGGTAAAAACATTGGTACACCACCACTACTATGTCTTGGCCCATTAATATTATAAAGACCAAACTGTCCATCACCACTTAAGTCAGTAAGAACGGTTTCTCCACCTTCTGCTTCTATGTTAGCTACATCTCTAGGTACACTAGATAGGCTGTACCTAACACTTTCATCATCAGCATTATTGAAGTTTGTATTATTATAATACTCTTGTGGAGTTGTGACCAAGCCGTAATCTCTTTGGTCACCAGTAACATAACCACCGTTATTCATTACTTGCTCTCTTTCAATCTTACCGTCAACAAGTTTAAAACCTTTTGGTAATTTATTTATTTTAATCTTTGCCATAATTATAATATTTCTATATCAGCACCTGCTGCTATTAATGCAGCAAGTATTTCACTATTAACATTTACTTCCCCACCTTCTTTAGCTGTCATACTCCAACTTGTTGTTCTGTCTCCTTCACCTTGAGCTTGACCTGTATTAACATCCCATACACCTCTCTTTAAAGCTGGGTCTTCATATGTACCATATATATTATCTGCTACAGCAAATCTTCTACGGTTTTCTCTTCTTGCATCTTGAACATTCTTTTGTCTAAACCAATCGTTTATTACACCTGCTCCTTCAACAGCAAATTCTGAAATATCTCCAAAGCCTTTCATAAAGTTGCTATCCATAAATCTATTTACCCCTCCTTCAAAATTATTTGTTCTTTTAACTTTTGGATCATCAAAAGGTGTAGGATCTTCTGCATCAGTGGTTTGTGTAAGCGGTGTAGGTGTATTAAATGGTGCTAATTGTAAATCATCTAGACCATTAGATAACGGTTGTATACCAATTGGTTGTAATCTATTAAGAGGATTACCTTTTGCAGTAACAGTTACTTCATCTAACTCTATTGGATTATTTTCATTTACTGCAACTGGTGCACTTGGACCTGTTGTATATGGTGCCCCTGTCTCTGGATTTATATAAGAGGTTTGACCCATCTGAGAAAAGTCAGGCAAATTAAATGGATTGTTAGGATCAAATTCTCCAAGAATCTGAGCTTTAGGTAAAAAATCACCACCTTTTTCAAATTTAATATCTTTTAAAAAATCTAATCCTTTATTAGTTTTATCTTCAATAAAATCTCCTACATCTTCAGCACCTTCTTTAATTAATGGCACAGCTTGATTATATTTATTTTTAATAAAGGTACCTGCTTTATCTAATTCAGTTCCCACTTTATCTAATAAATTTGATTTATTAGCCTGAACTGTTGAACTTTGTGGACTTGATTGAATACCATTAAGGTAGTCTTGATATTGTTGTGGAGCATTAGCACCAGTTCTTCTTACCTTATCTTGCATTGACCATTCTAGAAAAGTAGGGGCTGGAACTCTAGGTGGTGTATTATTCATTGCAGCAAGAGGTTGACCATTAATATCTGTTGGTATCATAGAGTTAGATGAAGAAACTTCTTCTATTACTTCTTCTTCTTTTTCTCTAGCTCCATATTTATTATAACCCATCATTGTTCTATAGTCATCCCTTTGTTTGTTTTCTGGTGTATCAGGACCCATATATCTTACTGCACCAGTATCTCTATCTATATTTAGTGTAGTACCTTCAGGCATACCATTATTTTTAGCATCACCAAAGTCCAAAATTTGTTGCCTAGTATCTTTATCTACACCTTCAAAATAGTTTAGATTTTCTCCATCTAATGCATTAGTTAATTTTTCATCATTAAATACATCTTTCTTTTGACCAAAAATATTACGGTATGTATAGTTACTTGGATCTCTACTAGATAAAAGAGCATCATACTCACCTGTTTCTCTATTATAATTAACACGTGAGTTTTCCTTAATATCTGCTTTATACTCTTCTGTTGTTCTTAATTTATCTTTATCAAATGTTTTACTTGCATTAAATAAATCTAGTTCATCAAATGCATATTCATTAGTATCATTAGGATCTACCTGAATATTATAATCATAATACTGACCTTTGTTTAATTTATTTAATGTTTTTTTTGCACCAAGATTTCTAAATGAACCATCTTTAAGACCATCACCATCTTCATCTTTACCACTGAACATATTAGTTAAACCAGAATTTAATACATTAACTGCACCTAAAAGATTAAAATCATTAGCTGTTTCAAAAGCTAATGGATTTGCATAGTTATTAGATCTAGTTATCATGTTTGGATTTTTAATCCTTTCATTATCCTGCTCTCCTCCTGTTTGTTTCCAGTAATTAGATGATCCTCCTAAAAATGAATTAATATTATTCATTGCATCTTTACCCCATTTTTGATAGTGATAATTAGGTATATTTTTTACACCATCCATATCAAACTGAAAATCAGTATTATTTTCAATTTCATCTACACCAGCAGATAGCATCATAGGAATAGTACCTTCTGGTAAAGCATTATACACATCCATTATACCATCAAAACTAGTTAAATCATTTTCTGATTTGTTAATAGACTTTAATAATTTATCTCTTTCTTTAACACTAATGCCATTTAAAAAACTTGATATTTTTTCAGAAGCATCATTAGACATTTCATAATCTGCTTCATTTCTTACAATAGCTTGAAGACCATCTGCTGAGTTTACTTTATTACCTACAAGTTTAGTAATACGGTCTCTATATTTTTTACCTTTAATAATACCATCCATTACTTCTGTAGGATCTGTTATCCCTGCATTTCTGTAAGCATTGGGATTCAAACCAAGAGCAGTACATACACCGGTAGCACAGTTACTATCTATAAAATCATAACTACCTTCCTTTCCTTCACCTAATGCTGTAGGCGCATTAATTTCAGATAATAATCCTTTTAATACCTTTTTTTGCTTTCCTTTATCTGTTCCTCTAAATTTTTGTGCTTCTGATAAAAATAACTTAATTTCTTCAGGTGATAATTCAAGATCAGCAATTCTTACATTTTCATCATCTTCATATTCATTGGGATTCATAGGTGTATTTGTACCTCTATCGGTTACCCATCTATTTACAAAAGCTCTCCTACCATCAACTTTATCAACTAACTTTAATGTATCTTTATCAAATAACTGTGCTTGAATATGACCGGGAGGCATACCAGCATATCCATAAGGAAATTGTACAACTCTTACACCATATTTATCATAACTAACTTCTTCAGGAGATTCTTTTTTTGATTCTTGGAGTTCTTTGTATCTTATTGCTTCTTCTTGATCCCATTCCTTTTGCTCTTCTGTACCTTCCCATTCTTCTATGTTATCAGCAAAAATATCAGAACGCACAGCTTTTAATGGTATTATATTACCCTCTTCTTGTAAGTCTTGCCAATTGCTTGCACCGTTTCTTCTGGAAAAATATGTAGGTTTATTTGTTTCTGGGTTTAATACTTTTTTATATTCATATCCGTTCTTCTTTACTATCTCTACACCTTCTTGAGCTTTCTTCAACTCATCTTTGTGTAAGTAACCTAGCTTTTTATACTTTTCATGATCAGCAGGAGTATTAGCTTTATATGCATCACCTGTTTCTGTATCATACATCATGTGTACTACAAACTCTTCTGTCTCTCCGCCTTTTTCTTTTTTCCAACCTGCTGCATTTCTTGCAAAATTAGCCATCTTAACTACAGAAGGAGGGTATTTGTCTTTATTAGCTAATACTTTTTTATACGCTTCAGCTACAGACATACCACGTGCTTTAGCCCACTTAGTAAACTTACCTTTATTTTCAGGTTTAATTTCTATACCTGACTTTGCAACTGGCATACCTTGATCCATAGCAAGTTGTTCTGCCATTGCATTTTTTTCAGACATTGCAGCTTGTTCCTCTTCAGCTTCTGCTTGTTCTTCTAATGCCTGATTTCTAGCAATCTCTTGAGGATTTCTAGTTTGTTCATCTGGTGAACTTGGTTCTTGTGGTTGACTTCTTTCTTGAACAGCACTAAACAATTGCATTAATTGTTCTTCTTCATAACCCAATTGCATGAATGCTTGAGCTATAATTTGTTGATCTACTTCTTGTTGTAATAAACCCATAACAACTTCTACTGGGTCTTGCCCTTCATTTACAGAGGTGTTTATAAACCCAACAATTTGCTGCATACCAGAATCATTACTTTGTCCTGTAGGCTGCATTGAGGATTGACCACCCATCTGCATTAAACTTTTTTTGTTTACTTTCACAACAATTATTTTATATTAATAATATACAAATAAATCAAGAGATTTACTAATTTTTAAGGTTTAAGGTTTGTTTAAAAAATGAGTTGCTATAAAATTGCTGGGAGTCATACCGTGCATTTTAGCTTCTCTATAATGTTTTCTATTAAGCTTATCATATACATCTTCTGCCTTAATCTCTAGTTCAGTACCATCATACTTTCCATTTAAATATCCTTGATACATATCAAAGTCATTCATTTCTCCACCTTCTTCATTTGTAGGTAAAACTCTATCTAGTTGTTCTAACTTTAAATATCTAGAATTCTTCTTAACATTATTTATATACGTAGTTTTATTATCCTTTCTTGATCCTCCCCAAAATCCAGGTAGTGTATTCATTAAATCATTTTTGTCAACACCTTTTCTATTGTTAACTAAAAAAGCTAATCTAGCAACTGTTGCTATAGCTGCTTTCTCAGGATCCATTAAGTCTGCATTAGAAGTTATACCTAAATCATTAAACATTTTTTCTGCTGGCATTACTTTGTCCTTTTCAGAAGCTAAAATATTACCATTCTTATCTCTTTTTTTACCTTCATTTTTTACTTCTTGATATCTAAGCTGAGTAAGTCCAACACTATTATAATCATTATCAGCACCTTCAGCAAAACTATATCCATCAAATTTTCTCTGATAATCAGGTGATGATGATTTTGGCTCTAAATATTTTTTTCTTGCACCTCTAATTGCGTTACCTATTTCACTATGAGTATCTCCAAAGTTTGTTTCATTACCTAAAATTCCAAATGCAATCTTTGCTATTTCATTATACTCATCACTAGATATGCCAGCAACCTTCATTATTTGTTGCTTATTATCTACTAATGAATTAACAAAAGGTTTAACTGTCCCTTCATATTCTTCAGTGTCATTAAAATCAAAATAAGTAAATTTATCTTTTTTAAATTTTTCTTCATCAAAAACAGGTCTGATTTCTTTGTAACTTAAAGTGTTAGTAGATCTATTAATTCCTTGACCTTTTTGTTCCCTACCTTGTGAATCAATGTATTTTTCAGCATCTATTCTATTTTCTCTACCTGTTCTTAATACTGCTTGTCCATCTGTAAACTCAAAATAGTTCCCATCTTCTTCTGGTAATATAAATACTGGAGAACCTGCTGGTAATCCTGTATTGTATAATGCTTCTAAATCAGAACACTTACCATTGATACACCCATTACTCATTCTATTATCTTCAATATTGTCATTATCAAAGTACTGTTTCCTACTGTTTAATGCAGCATGGATAACAGCAGGTATTTCAATACCATTCTCATTAACTAATGTAAATGAAGGTGTATTTTTATATTCACCTACATTACCCATTGTAAATTTTCCAGCACCTGTTTGCTTATTACCAGCACTCCAGTCTACCTTGCTTTTGTATCCAGGCTTAAGTTTTTCATATACAATTTTACCATCTTTCTCTTCTTCTATAAATGCTTCTTTTGGTGTAACTATATTTCCGTATGGATCTATATATTTATTTTTAGTTACTGTTTGAGCATCTCCCACATTCTCACCTGTTCCTACTTCAAAATCCATAAGAACATTATCACCTTGATAAAGTTTTAATCTTTGTGATTTTTTATCTATGACAACATATCTTTGATTTGGGTCATTTAAAACTTGTGATTTTACAACAATACTCTCATCATTACCACCATTAATGTCTTTCCTATTTTGTTTTAACTTGTCAGTACTAATCCAACTTTCTTCTGCTAGTGGTACTTCTTCAATATAATTATCAGGAAGCTGTAATCTTTGATTTATACTTATAACATTTATGTCATCAATACCATTAATTTCAGCTAACTTATTAGATGTTGTTCCATGCTTTTTAGCTATTTCATTTAAAGTATCACCAGCTTTTATTACATATTCTTTTTTATCACTAACCTCAATGTTTGGTAACTTTAATTTTTGATTTATATTAATTAAATTAGGATCTTGTATGTTATTTAAAGATGCAATTTCACTAACGGATGTATTATACTTTTTAGCTATAAGACCCAAACTTTCTCCTTTTGCAACAACGTGATTATTTTCTACATTATTATCTGATGATCTCTGATTGTCTTTAACTTCATAATCTGAAAAATCAAATTTATAATCATCAATACTTTTATTTTGATTTCTTAAAGATGGAAAAGAATCTTTAGGCATAAACCTATTTACAAAAGTATTATCTTGTACAACTGCATTATTAGTTCTTTCATCTAATATTTCACCAGCATACTGATATTTATATATGTCTCTTATTTCTTTATACTTATCGTCTGTTGTTGCTTTAATAAAGTTCTCTTGTACTTTAGGTCTTTTTTCTGTTGAACCATCATAAACAATCATATTTATGTAGTCCTTTGTTTGTTGTGGTAGTTTTTCTGTCCAAGCAGTTTTAGTATATATATCACTGCCAGCAGCTTTTTCTTCATTTAGCAATTTGAGTACTTTACCTCTTCCCCAATTATAAGATGCTAAACTTTTAAGTAATCTATTTTCAGCAGTGCTTGTAGGTTTATCTACAAATGATGAGTTATATAATTCATTCATAGACCACTCTTGAACATCATGATTTTGTTGTGCATTAAACGGATCTACAGATTCAACTTTATTTGCTTTTTTATAATCAGTTATTAAGTCATCTCCAATTTGAGCTATACCTTTATATCCAAGATCATTTTTAGCATTTGGATTTAATAGAGACTCTACAAAAGCTTGTTTTAAAAGTAACTCAGGAGTTATTTCAAAACTTTTTTCTACCTTTTTTTCTGTACCATCTTGAGCCATTGGTACTTCAACAACATAGTCTGCATTTCCATAATCATAATGTTGTGTTCCTGGTGTCATATCCTGAACAACACCATTATTACCATATCCTCTAACAGGAATGTCTACACCATCCATTGTAATATTTGCTGACGGTATAATATTATATGGGTTGTTAACATCAGGGCTATTTCTTTTATATCCTTCTGTACTAAACATTTCTGATACATGTGTTATGTACTCATTTGGTCCCCCTGGTAGCCCTATGCTTTTTTTCTTTGCCATTATCTAAGAGATGTAAGTAGTTTGGTATTAAATAAACGTAGCAACATTTTTCTATTTCCTGAGACTAATCTTTTTAATATAAAATTATTTGCATAATGTCTAAATTTCTTATGTTGTAATTGTGATTTATTATAATTTAAGTTTGTCACATTTAAATTTTTTATATATCCGTTTGGTGCTGTTCTCCAAATAGGTTGTTCAGCAAATGTAAATTCTCCTCTATCATTTGTAATATCCCAAAACTGATTGAACCTATATTTCTGTTCCACTTTAGAACATAATATATCTATATTATTACCACTAACAATAGGATAAGTTAAATTAGCTAAAGGCTCATTAAATGGTGTAGGAATCAACTTTAAAGACCCAGAAACTTGTTCATTGTTATAAATAATTGCTTGATCAAAATTAAATAAAAGATCTTCCCATTTGTCATCATTACATGCATGACCCATATCACCTTTATAAACATATGTTTCAAGTTGATATTCTACACTTCTTACAGTATTAACCATCTGACCAGTTTGTTCAACTAAATCAATTTCCCATGGATAATCTACACCATAATAATTTGCAAATAAATCACATCTTACATTATGTCTCCAAAATGCTCCAACCCTAAAGTTTGCTTCTGCAGTTTCATAAGAGTCTGAATTACATACAAGTGGATTAGGATTAACATATGTAGGACTTCCTACTAAAAATAAATCATCACACACACCTGTTGTTGTTGTAGGAAATCCAGGGATACCAGGAGGACATTCACATTCTATTTTTCTACATGTTGGTGGTGCATCTACTTCACATGGCCCTGAACTATCTATAAATTCTCCTGTTGTTGGATTTGGATATACAAGAGTATAACCAGGAGGACAATTACATGTAGTAGGTATAGAACATGCATTAGCCGCAATGTTTGCCGCTATTAAAGCAATTTGAGCCGGATTATTAGCTGCAATACCATATTGATATCCATCAACATTTATGGGGCCTGGAGTACAAGATATATTAGTTAATACATTAGGGTTAGGAGGTGAAGGATTTGTAGCACCACAATATAATGCAAACACATCTTGATTTGCAGGACCTGTTGCAGTAGGTGAATTATTAATACCTTGGAAAGGGCAACCTATATTTCCAGGATTAGAATTCGTGTCAGTTATAAAAATAATTATTTGTCTAAAAGCTGGATTTGAACTTCTATCTCCTAACTGACTTCCTGCTTTTAAATTTACTCGGTTCTGAGCATGAGTTAATGCCGGTCCTACTGCTGTACCAGTTCCAGGAGGAGTTTGACCCCAAACACTATTATACCAAGCAGTTACTTGAGGTTCAGTTACAGTGTTACTCATAGTAAATCCATTAGGATTCATATCAACCCGTGTAGTTGCCCATGCATTTAAACCTATTTGAAATCTACCAGTAGCCATAGGTCCTGATATATTAGGATCAGTTAAAAATGCACTTAACCAATCTTGCTGCGCTTGTCTTATAGAATTAGGACCTCCTCCAGTAGAACCAGAAGTATCCATTGCTATAACAATATCTAATAAACATAGTGTTGCACCACCTTGTACATCTGCATCCACTTCTTCTATTATAACAGAAGCTAACTCAGATGTGCTTTGTATTCTTTCACATAGTCCATTTGTTGCATTATATGTATATCCAGGAGGACATATTGGTGTTTCACTATCTATTGTTTTTGTAGTAAAAAAATGATTTATGCTTGGTAATGCTAATTCAGGATGCCAGTCATGAAAAGATACCCATCCTTTACCTTTTGGATCATAACTTATAGTCCAAGAACAATCATCAAACCAAACAGGATCTCCTATTGTAATAGGTAAGTACCCACCAAATTCAAACCCTTTTGATTCAGAATATGTAACATTAGCAATCCATTTAGATTTTATTCTATAATCTTTTTTCATAAAATAAACAATGTCATCATTAGGATCATATATTGCTTGACATCCTACACCTGCTATAGGATTATCTGATAATACAGAATCTTCTAGTATTGGAAATTGCTTAATTAATTGAGAAGGTAAATATTTATTAAACCACCATTTCATTCCATTGTTGGATATTGGATCTAAGCCTTTACCTGTATATTGAAATATTTTACCTTGTGCTTGTGATATAAAAAATAAACCAACTGGTGTATTTATAACACTTCTTAAACTTTCACATGAACCATACTCATTAGAAATATCAGAGTTAGTTACATTTTGTAATGGTTGATTAAATAGTTTACCATCACCTATAGTTACATTTGTATTAGACCCTAACTTTAAAGAATCTACTCCTTGAAATAACTGAGGAGATAAAAATGGAAAAAATACTAATGCTCCTGTTTTACTCATAGGCTTTATTACACTTACTTTATTTTTAAAGTCTTTGTAATTAAGAGGTAAGAACACCCTCCAAAAATCTTTTTTAGCTTCATCTTGAGCTTGTAAAGAATATATTAATCTTTTTGGACGGCTAACATAACAGTTTGCTGCAACGTATGGATCATAATATAATGGTTGAATTTCTCCAAAAGAACTTATTTGTGATGGAAATCTTGAAGGACTTAGTGACTCATCATACTTATAATAATTATCTTTCTTTTCTATTTGTGCATGGAATAATGCATCAATATCATTATTTTGATATACATCATATATTTGTCTTGCTTGTGTATCTTCCCAATCTCTATGTGCTAAATTAATTTCTGATTCTACAAAAAAGTCTAATACTCCATTATTATGAGAATACATGTAAGCATATCTCATAGCTAATATTGGATTGGGGTCATTTGCATTTGCTCCTCTAAATATATTTGTAAATCCTTGACTACAACTATCATTACCTCTATCTAAATAAAATAGATCATTAGGAAATAAATCATCAGGATCAGGGGCAATACCAAGTGTTGCTATTTGTTGAGCTAAACCTGTCATGTCAAACCTTTGTGAATCTAACCAATATCTAGGATATGGTATATTAACATGCATAGAATAATCATATGTAAACTCATCTGGTTGACCTAATAAATATTGAGAAAAAATTGGCATTATAACTTTTTCAGTATATCTACCAATAAATGTATCACCTGCCACAAGAGCTTTAGTTGAATACATAAATTGATCAGGTTTGGTTGGATCTAATAATTCAACACAACCTCTCATAGGTATCTGTTTTATACCACTTAACTGACCATATTGATTATCAAAATTAAATTTAAGTGATCCATAATATGCAGATATATTTGATATTTTACTTTGATCAGGATTTAATAAATAATTATCAGACCATTCACCAACTGAACCATCCTTTCTAACATAACCCCCAATTGTAAATCTTGATTTATCTTCAGTTAATGGATCTTGTAATTCTTTTTCTAATGCAACAGCAACTGTTGATGGTCTAAATAAATTATTTATCTTATATTCTCCATTATTAAATGTTTGAAATGAAGAACCTAAATAATTAGAATCCTCATTCTTAAATCTCCATATTGATAAATTGCTATTTTTAAAATCATTAAAAAAGCCTTGTGAATTATATTTAAATACAAAGTCACTCTTATTAACTAAATTATAAATTAACTCAATTATTTCATTACCACCAATTGCAATATTAGCAGCTGAAGTTGTAACAGAAATTAATATTCTAAATCCCGAAGGTAACTGGGACATAGATGTATTTTTGTTAGTTGTTATTTGATACTCACCTGGTTTACCACCTGGTGCAACACCAGCTGTAGCAGTTGCAACTCCATATGCAACTTGTGCTAGTTCTAAAGCTGATCCACCTGCCCACAAATCAGCTAATGCTAATGTACTATCAACTGCTTCATAAACATTTGCCGCAACTTCAGAAATACCTGAGTTAATTATAGCACCTGCAGAATTAACAGCAGCACTTGCCCCAAGACCTGTGGTACCACCAGTTCCAAAACCCATATAAAAGTCATTGGACATCCAGTTACCACCTCCACCACCGGATCTTATAGCTCCTCTATCTCCTTGAATTTGAGCAACAGCATAACCTATACCAATTACAGCTGCTATTACAGCTGCACCGTTTCTTAATAGTTTAAACTGAGGATGATCTTCTGATGCTTTAAAATAACCAGATTGTTTACCTGTTATCTCTCCATATATTCTAGTTTCATAAGCATTTAAAAAAGGCTTTGTAAACATTAAATCTGGAGATGCAAAAGTAAATGCTTTTTTTGAATAACCATCTAAAGGAGCAAATGATGATATACTTTGAGGTAGGTTATCACATGAATCTGTTCTGTTAAGATCATTACCACCCTTCCAAAAATATAAGTCCGGTCTCAAATCATTATAAGGGTAATTTGCATATAGCCCTTGAACACTTCCACCAATTAAATTTTCTGCATTTGGTACAGTATACTCCCGCATATTTCTAAACAAGCCTTTAGCTAATATAGATTTTGCTCCAGTTCTTGATCCTCTTAGTATTTCATAACCTACTACATCTTGTAGATAACTTCCATCATTATATTTTGGTCTTCCTATATTGGTAAATTCTACTCCTAATAAATTTATATTATCACCATCTGTAGTGCTAATATGTAAAGGTGAGTTTGGCCCTCCTACTTCTTCAGTAGGAAACTTGTGATGTCTTATTGGTTTTCCACATAGGTCACCCCAAATATCTGGTCTATCTGATGGATATCTTTCTGTAGATTCCCAATATCCCATTTTACCTCTACCAATAATAAAAGAATCATCATCTTGTAGTTCAGATATATTTTGTTGTGTAATAGAGCCTGTATTATAAACTTTATAAACAGGATCTCCTAAATCATCTAAAGCATTATCACCAAATATAATATCAGTTTCTAGATTACCATTATACATTTCTGGAGCTCTTCCTGGTATGTGATATGAAGAAGATCTTTCACCTGTATTATATATCCATCTTATAAAAAAAGCATATTGCTCATCTCTTAAAAATCCTAATTTACTTCCACCTAATGTATAATACTTTGAGTCTACTTGATTACTTACCCAATTTGTTTTTATTTGATTGGCAATAGGTTGATAATTAAAATCAAATTTTTCTGTTGGTCCCTGTCTAATAAGCCAGTCATTAACAACATACATTGCATTTGATTTTTCATATGCAGGATTACGTTTAGGTATTTCTGCTATATCTACAGCTTCTAATTCATCACTAATAAAGTCTAGACCAATATCTTGTTGTTGAGTACTATAAAGACCAATTTTTTTTGCAAATACTTGACCTTGCTGTCTCATCAAAATAGCTAATTGATAATAATCAAATTTAGTATCTAGGTTTGTTACTTTAATATTAATTGATCCACCAGAACCCGCATGGCTCCATAAAGTTTGAATATTTGATATACCAATATAGTCTGTTACTTTTTGTTCATTCTCAGTATATGCAATAAAAGCTTGATATGCACCATTTCTTAACATACCACCATCAACATCTTTTGATAGTTTTACACAGGGTGTATCCATCAGTGGTGCCAATCTTATTTTTTCACAATCTAATTGTTTAGGTTCAATATCACTATAAACTACACAAGGGTCTCCTGGAGCAGAACTTATATATTGTTTCCAGGGAATTTCATCTATGTTTAATGTACGTGATGGATTATTACCATCATCCCAATATACCTGCCATGTGCAATCAAAGTTTTCTTTGGCTGCACCAGTAATTAAAAATTTCTTTTTAAAATTTAAACATGGATCATTTACTAGAACTTCATATTTACATTCACTATCATCAAAGGTTCCAATTTCAGAATTAGTATCATCTGTAGAATATACAATCCATTGATCTCCATATCTATGAATAGCACCTATAATTGTATATGGAATAACTCCACATTGTAAATTTGCTGGCTCATTACCAATAACACCCATATCACCATCAGTAGAATTATTAGCAGCATTACGTGCATTCCACCAACTTTGATTAGGTTCCATAGACTGGGTGATGTCCTTATTCATCCCCTTTAAGAATGAATTGGTAGCTATAGAAGATGTACCAGTATTTTGTTGTGCTCTTTTTCTCTGCTTAGCCATAATTGTTGTTTATCTTTTAGTTCTACAATGAACTAGATGATCTTGTTGAATTGTTTGATACTAATGCCGCTCTTGGATTAGATGGTGCATAACTCAAAAACATATTGTAATAATTATGGTATTGTGCTCTTCTATTCATTGACCAAACTTTTTGTAATTCTTTAAAATCAGGTGTGTTAACAAAAGACAAAGCATTATTTCTTGCTGCTCTTAAACGTTGCTCAACTAAACCTAACTGTTGACTAACATTTTCACCTTGCCACACCATATTTTCAAGTATTCTTTGTTTTATAGCATACTCATAATATTCATTACAGTAAGGTTGGTCTAATACTAATAAATCACCACTAGGTGATTCCATTGCTCCTTGATAACTTAAATAAACTTTACCTGTTCTAAAAGTTGTAACTAAAAATCCATCTTCTATTTGTGCAATATCTGATGCTTGTGCTCCTAGCGTAGGGCAGAAACATGTTGTGGTATTTACATCTTGAATCCTTAATTGTAGGAATGTACTGTAAGTTCTAAATTGATTAGCTCCTACTTTCTGAACAAGTTGATAAACATTTTCACCATCACATGTCTCAATAACACAAACGTCATTACATGTTTTACCGTCTGCACATGGGGCAACTTCTCCTGGTGCCGGTACGTAAGGAACATCATTAAAAGTTTCAACATGAGTTCCTGATGGCATAGTAGAGTTGACTGTATACTCACCACACAAGAATGCATAATTTAAATATGCAAAATCCATAGGTAACTGCCCACGTCCATGTTCTATATCTATAACTACTTCTTTAGTTCTGTGTATTCTTAGTCCTAAATCATAATTAACTCTGGTAGCAACTTTAATTAACTGTTGTGGTTCTATCATCCCTTCTAATGCATATGTAGAAAAGTCAATAGAAACGTCTTCCATTAATTGTGAAAAGGTTCTGTATTTATTTGATGCTCCCATTATCTATGTATATTAACTTTGTTATCAGAATCTTCTGGTGGAACTTGCATTGTATTCATCATAACATTTATTACTTGTTGTTCTATTTCTGCAAATAAAGCTTCAGGTATATAAATTGGTTGATCATATCTGGGTGTACAATCATCTTCAGTATCACAATTCCATTTTGTTATATCAGAATTAAAAACACCCTCTAACTTTATTGCATCCCATTCAATATTTGGACAATATATATATCCATCTAACCACCAAAAATATTTAGATGTATTATATTTAAATGATGTTGTCTTAGTCATAGAAGTGTAGGTACCTGGTTGAGTTGCTTGCAGCTCAATAGATCCATCAATAGAACTTACTGTTCTAATTAGCGGCCCCCAGTAACCCTCAATCATATCTGGTAATTTTTCTTTTGTACGTTTTATTGTACAACCACTTTGTATTCCTGAGCAATGTGCTTCAATTTTATCTACTTCAATTAATTCTATAAAAGGTAAAGCTTTCCACACTGAATTAAACTTCATTAACTTATTGGCATAATCCTGCCTTCTCATCAATACTTGAGCAAATTTTTCTATTAAACTATATATGTATCTATCTGTAACAAAAGCATCTTGAACTTCTGCTTTTACTTGCCCTCTTATTCTAGATACAGCTTCTGCTATTGTTGACATTGTTTTTTATATTTCAAATTCATTATAATCTTTTAGAGCACTTTGAGTGTATTCTGTATTATCATATAAATGAGCAACTCTATACTTATTCTTCATTGTGACATACTTTGTCCAATTAGAAGGATAATTTTTTGCTACTGCTCTTTTAAATTGTCTACATGCTACAAATCTCCATAACTCTCTGTTTTTAAATCTGTATTTTGTTGACCAATTTGTATAAAATATTTTTCCTAAATTTCCATCAGTTTCCCAATTTTTATTTTGTAATACTTTACCATATTCATTAGATAGCTTGTAATTTGTATTGACAGTTTTAGAAGAAGAGCAGGTACCTATGAATAAGTAACCTAATGAATCAGGCAGCTCAACTCCATCTCTATATTCAATTACAGCTTTCCATAGTTTAACATTGTACAGTTTAATTATTTTCTTTAACTTCGCATTATCAATATTAGAATACAAAGGTTTTTTTTCTTTAAATTCTTTTATTGTTTCTGCATTTAATAAACCCAATCTATGTTCTCTATACCTTGGAGCATTTAAATCAGGTTTTTTAAAATTATTTATCATACATACTATATTATTAATTTACAAAAAAAAGTGCACTTATGAAAGCTAAAAGAAGGATCTTTATAGAGCTTGATAAGTTATTTCACAAATATTACCCATTGTAGGGTGTTGTAATTCTAATTTACCAGACCGTCTATTACCTACATACTTATTTGAATAATGATAATAATCTGTCTTTCCTAGACTGGGTAAAGTTTTTTCTATGAATCCTGCAGTCTCGTTAGATGTCATGTATTCTACTTTTCTATCTGTATGAATATGACCTTTAAATAAAGTTCTATTTGTTGTAGCACCCCATTGCTTTGGATACTCTGAAGCATAAATTAAAGGATTGTTTTTACTGCGTTTATCACCATGCTCAAAAGCATTAAAGTTATTATTCCAAACATGAACTTTTCTTTCTTCATATTTTATATCCCATGTTATCTCATCACTTTCTATTGATTTTGATAAGGCATGTACTAAATGATAAGATGAAAGTCTATCATGATTTCCTGGTACATATACAATTACTAATTCTTTACAAAATGCTTTAATATAATTTATTGCCCAATGCATAGCATCAAATGCTTGCACATAAGCCTCTGTAGCACTCATACAGTTATCTAAAGGAGTTCCTGATGTTGTGCTACCATTAAATGTATCCATGTTGATTAAATCTCCTCCTACAACAAAATACATTCTTTCTATATAATTAACAGGAGCTGCTTTATTGATAAGGTAGGTGATAGTATCTTCAAAATCTTTATCTATAGTATCATTACCTTCTTTACCAAAATGAATATCCTGTAATGATATTACACCACATACAGGATCTTGTTTACTAATATTTTTAATATTTGCTTTAGGTAACTTATATGTTTTTGGTGTCCAGTTATCTAATAACTCTTTAAAAAGCTTTTCTTCTGGATTCTTAATCTGAGATACTAAAGCAGATACTCTCCAGTGATCACCCATTTGCTTATTCCAATACTGTGACAATTTCCATCTATCAGTATCTATTTTCAACAACTTAATTATTTCTTCTGCACTTTTAGGTTCATGATCAAAAGTTCCGGATATCTTACCTTCCCCTTTTTCTAAATCAATTGCTTCAACAACCTGTGCATTTTCTGCTGCTTTACTAAAAAATATAGATTTCTTTCTTTTTGTTTTTCTTTCTTGTAGTACTTCTTTTTTAATTTTAAGATATTCATCTTCACTGATATTACATCTTTCAGCAGATATTCTACTGTTCTTTTTCCATTTCAATGAATTGATTACTTTCTGTTTAATGTCTTGCATAGGGAAAGTTTTTAAATTTACCAAATATACTGAATTAATTATTAAAAAAAAAGAGGCCCCTAAAAGGAGCCTCTCCAACTCTTGTGATAGAAAACCAACAAACTATCACCTTCTGTTGTTATTTTTATTTGCCATTAACTAGCTAAAGTAGTGATAAGAATTTCAATTGGTTTACATGCTGAAGAGTTTCCAGCATCCACTACTTTAATTTTATAAGCTGTACTTGCAATTAAGTTTGTTATTGTAAGATTATTTACAGTTGGTACAATAGGAGTTGGATTTACTAATACCCATCCTCCTGGAGATACTTGTGTATCTACATATATATTTAACCCTGTACTATTACTCCATATACCATCCCAAACTACATCTACAGAACTTTTAGTTATTACACCAGCATAAACATTGTATGGATCATGTTGTACATCATTTGAAGTACATGCTCCAAGACCATTGGATAATATCATAGAAAATTTTTGTATGATAGAATCAAGTCTTTCACCGGAGGATATAACTATTCTACTACCAGGATCACCTATTTGAAAAGATGTACCACAATAACTTACGCATTCTGCACATTGTATATCATCACACCTTTCATTACCAACACTACAGTCTGTATATGTACACGGATTTGTGATTGCTGTATCAGAACATCCGCATTGTGAACTACATTTTGTACAATTACATGCCATTTTTTTTTATTTTTTTATTTAATTTTTTATATAATATTATGGGCACTGATCAGTTATAAACGCTGATATAAGGTTTGCATTATAACTTAAATTCCAATCTCCTCCAGTATCTAAAGCAAAAGTTCTCCATGGGTATGTTACTGTTCCTCCTGGTGGGGTATATGTTTTTGAATTACCTTCTCCCATTACAAAACATGAAATTCCTAGTGTAGAACAAGTTGCTGCTAAATTTACTAATCTTTGAACATCAACATTAGTAAATGTATCATCAGCACCACCTGGGTATTCATCTGTAAATATTATTAAATATTTAGCAGCACTTGGTCTCCAAGTACCCATAAAGGCTGCACCTTCAACTGCTAAACCTATTGCAACATCTGTTGGTTCTGGACCATTATTACCACCTCCTATTGGGAAAGCCGGAGTAGCAATAGGTGCTATTTGTGAATTAAATGCAGCTTCATTATTTATTGCAAAACGCTCCATTGTTGTAAACCACTGGTTAGTATTAGGACCAGTATTCATAATTTTTTGGTTTGCTGGTAATGAAGTATAATCAGTTGTACTACTATAATTACTACTTGGTGGCTGGATAGCTGTGCTATATTCATCCACAAGAGTTACAGCTAATTGATAATCATTTGCACCTGATTCTGCTATAATAGTATTAACTACTCCAGGTATCCCTGCTTTAAGTGCGGTAATTTCTTCTGCCATACTTCCTGTATAGTCAATTATAAACCCACAATCTATTCCATTTGTACAAGGATTTTCTGCTCCTGTAGATGTAAAATTAGTTGGGTTAATACATACCTCTGTTGCACCTTGGTAGTTAACGGTTATTCTAACGTTATAATTTGTGTTAGGAATTAAATTTGTAAATGTAACTGTTACAGGACCTCCTGGATTATTTACAGTTTCTGTTTGTTCAGTAATGTTTGTAACAGTGTTTATGACATCTAATACATACTGAGCTGTTGGTCCTAATGTATTTACAAAACTAATAGTTGCTTGGCTATTCTGTATATTTGACATAGTTGGAGTTACTGGACATGGTATAAATCCTGATACAACAGTTGTTTGAGTATCTGAGCATGAATCTGTACCATTTGTAACACAGAAGCCTATTGAGACATTTAAATCTTGAACTGTATTCATACCAGGTAAATTTACCTGTACCCCATTAGGGTCATTTTGTAAACTACTAACTGATACTATTTCTTGAATAGTATTACCATTTACATCTGTAATTGTGATAGTTGAACTACCAGCACAATCATTAAATGGATTAGGCATACTTGAATTTAAAAATATAAATCTAAGACCACTTATTTCTCCATCATTAAGAATATTCTGTATTGTATAACCAAATGATACTGAATCACATCCACCACCACAGCAGTTTGTTTGAATATCAGTAATAGCTTGATACATATCATCAATCACAACCCAAGCATTTTGCATAGATTGTGCAAGAGTAATTGCATTAGTATTCCAACCTGCTATAGAACCGTAGCTAACTGAATTGTTAGATAATGATACATAACTTGATGTTATAGCTGATTGTGAAATTGCATTATTAATTGTGCTTGGTAAACCAACAGCAGATTCTAATTCACAGAATCTAATTTCTAATGCTAGTAATAAAACTGATACATCTGTTAAATTTCCTACATTTACAATACATGTAGGTACCACTTGAGCTTCACTTCCTCCACTACCTATAGCACATACTCCTTCTGGAAATACACATGCTTCTAATGTGTTTAGTCTAGTTGTGTGATTTGCTATTGTTAATGTATTAACCTCAACTTCAGAAATTACCTCACATAATTTTTGTGCTGTTTTTACAGCATACTCATCTATTGGTAATGAGGTTACTTGATTTCCATTATTATCAAGATAGTATAAACAAGTAGGTAAATTTAATCTATTTGTAGGTTCATCTGTTGGTTTACCTGTTGAAATTTTGTTTTCACAAATTTGATCTACCATAGCCTGTAAAACTCCCACAAGAGTTTCTGGTGGTAAACCAGGAATAGCAAGACATGTTAAATCTAACCCTGTTAAATCAGGATTAGCAACAATACCTCCATCAAGGATATCACATAATTTTTCAGCTAGTTTAGCTACTACTTCGGTAATTGTATCACCATTGCAAAGATCTATACAAGCAATATCTGGTCCTTGCCAGATAACACAATTTGATGATATACTATCACAACCATTTGTAGTTGCGCTTGAGTTAGTTGGGATCATAAATATTTTTTTTTCTATGATGCAAGTCTTTCAGAAATGCTATACATATATAATATACAAAAAATTCTAAAACCAAACAAGAAGAATGGTTTTAAAATTTTTTGTAAAAATATTTATGAAAAAAGAATGAAAGTTTATTTTTCTTCTACAATCTCACTTATAGTACCGTCTTCTAAACTAATATTGACTGAACCATATTTATCTTCAAGAGATTTGCTTACTGCTTTCCAATTTGCAGTTGCTTCCGCATGTGTAGTTATAAGCTGATTTTTCACCAACTCTGCATTACCTATATTCATAAGTAATGTATTAATTTGATTTTGAAGATCTTTAACTTCTTCTAATTCCTTTTTAGAAATCTTTTTTGCTTTTGCCATTATAATTGGTTTTTAAAATTGTATACTCTTCAAAGATAATGATATTTTGGAAACTACCAAGGAAGATTAACAACTAAATTTGTTTCAGGTAGTAAATCTTTCTTAATTACATCCTGCATTCCTGTTATATAGTCATCACGTAAATACTTTACTAAGAATGATTTTACATCATTTTTAGATAATGATGTATAATCTTGCGTTGTTACAACTCCTTCATCAGTATCTTTTACAATATATGATCCGTGTACAGTTACACTTTTCTTTTCATATGTTGATTTTAATGACTTAGGTATAACTAGTGAACCTGTATAAGTAAATACTATTTCTTTTATTAAAGAATTGCCATCAGTCACTAATGACTCTATATCAAAGTAAAACCTTTGTGATAGGTATTCTTGTACTACAGGTGTTTCAATCTTTTCAATTATTTTTTTCTTAACTGCTTTTTTAACTGTTTTCTTTGTAGTTGTTTTTTTCTTTTTCATAATAATGGTTTTATAAATTATTAAAACTCACAGGGTTGGAGTAGCATACAAGTAGAGCTTCCATCTTCAAAGGTTATTTGCAAGTATGTAGTCTTACCTTCTGTAAAAAATTCTTGTCTCTTTATACTTGTTAACTTTCCATTTAGAAAAATATCTCCACCACCGTCTGAACCAGGTACACCTTGAGGACCTTGTGGTCCAGTGGCACCAGTAGCTCCCGTATTACCTTTAGAACCTGCAGGACCTTGTATTCCCTGCGGGCCTTGACTCCCTGTTGGACCAGTTAAACCTTGAGGTCCTCTTGATCCGGTTGGCCCTTGACTACCTGTAGGACCTTTATCACCTTGTGGTCCCTGTGCCCCTTGGCTTCCTGTAGCTCCAGTCAATCCAGTTGCACCTCTTGGTCCAGTGGCACCTGTTGCACCCGGTGCTCCATCATTTCCATCAGATCCATTACTTCCAGCAGGTCCCTGTGATCCTGTATTACCTTTAGCACCAGCTGGTCCCTGAGAACCCGTTGCACCCTGTATTCCTTGTGGACCAGTTGATCCTGTATCTCCCTTTGGTCCAGTTAAACCTGTTGGGTCTCCAACCCAAGTCCCCTTATCGCTAATTACATCATTACCATTTATTCTAACAGAACCAGCGTCAACAACTCCTTTAACTTTTAATTTACCGGAAGTTGTTAATGACATAGCACCATCACTATTTGCCTGACCTTCATATTTCCAAACCCATCCACGGTCTGCATCATTATTCATTTGGAATACTGTAGCATAGTCATTTAAATAACCATAAGATTGACCGGATTGCATTCCTATACCATAAGTAGATGAAGTACTCCAGAATCTATATTTACTTGGATTATCACCTGAATTAGTATAATGGTATGTTCCACCATTAGGTCCTGCTGGACCTTGTGAACCAGTATCACCCTTTGCACCCTGTGATCCTGTGTCCCCTTTTGCTCCGGCTGCACCAGCAGCACCTGCAGGTCCTCTTGCTCCCGTATCTCCCTTAGCACCTGCTGCACCAGGATTTCCTTGTATACCTTGAAGACCTCTATCTCCAGTATCTCCTTTTGCACCATTGGTACCATTTGTTCCAGCTGGACCTCTTGCTCCAACAGCTCCAGTATCTCCAGTATCACCTTTGGCACCAGCTGCTCCAGCTGCTCCAGTTAATCCACGTATTCCTTGAATTCCTTGAATACCTTGTGAGCCAGTGTCTCCTTTTGCACCGGCTGCTCCCGTATCTCCTTTTACACCTTGAGGACCCTGCGGTCCTGTATTAGTAGGCATTGTTACAGAGTTACCGTCACTTATAGTAAGTGTTTGTCCTGATACAGCTAATGTCTGTTTTGTAGCACAAATACTAATAGTTCGTTCTTCTTCATTGACAGTTACATTTGTTCCTGTACAACCAACAAAAGTTAAAGTATCACTATTTGATGTTGCTTTAATAGCACTCTTACCATCAGTTACATTTTTAAATATATTTTGAGAAGAACCTCTATCTGTATTTGTAATAGTAATAGTACCTCCACTAGATGTAGAAGTCATTTCTGATTGTATACCACTACCTTGTGCTATTGTTAATGTTTCACCATTTGTAACAGCTGTACTTTCTGTTCCATTTCCTTCTTTAATAGTCCATGAAGACATTGTTCCTTGTGGTACACTAAAAGATGTTGTTAAAGTACCACCATCTCTTTGTGTTAATGTTAAAGTCTTTGTTGAAGATCCACTATCAGAAAATCCTGTAATAGTATTATCATATGCATTATTAGATTCTGCTGAACTACCACCACTCCAAGTTACTGCACCACTAACAGTTAAAGCATTTGTACTACCGTTAAATGTTAATCCTGCATCACTTGTTATATTAGTTGATCCATTCCAATAAGCAACCCTTCCTGACGTACCACTACCTGTTACATTACCAACTTGAGTATTATCTATTTTCTGCCAAGCATCTGTAGCTTGATCAGAGAATACTGCCCAGTCACCAACTGCCCAATCTGTAATTCCATCTAAATTTGTAGATCCAGCTTTAGAAATAATATAGTATTCACCAACAGTTCCTATTCCAGTTTTCAGTGCTGGACTATTTGCAGCAGCATCCCAAGTTCCTTTATACTTTAATACTCCTGTTACAGCTGAATTAATAGCTGTTTGTATCTGAGCACCTGTTGCTAAATTAGTAGAAGAAGAAGTTACTGTACCTGTAATTGCATTTACTATAGGATCTGTTCCTGAAGTTACTGATATTCTATTTGCAGTACCTCTTACTCTTGTAACTCCAGCACTACTTGAAGTACCTGCACCAATTAATGTTCTAACTTCTGCAGCACTAATTCCTGAATTAAGAGTTGGTGTGGTTCCATTTGAAAGTATTGCTGGTACACCGGTATCACTAACCTTAAGACTATTTTTACTAATATCTGATGCTTGAGCACTTGTAATAGTTGTAGTATTACCAGCCATAGCTGTAGTAGAAGTAGTTCCAATTACTAAATTAGATGATCCATTACCTGTACCTGCCCCAATGAGACTTCTCATTTCTGTAGCTGATATTCCTGAGTTTAATGATGGAGTAGTTCCATTAGACAAAACTGCGGGTACCCCAGTATCTGATACTTTTTTAGTGTTATTTACAATAGCAGTTGCCTGTGTAGAAGTAATAGTTGTTGTATTACCTGCCATTGCAGTTGTTGCTGTTGTACCAATAACTAAATTAGAACTACCATTTCCTGTTCCTGCACCTATAAGAGATCTTACCTCTGAGGCACTTATTCCAGTATTTAAAGTTGGACTTGTACCATCAGATAAAATTGCAGGTCTACCGGTATCTGGTAATGTGTTAGTAATAGTTATAGTTCCACCACTACTTGTTGATGTCATCTCAGATGTAATACCCGTACCTTGAGCAATAGTAAAAGTCTCTCCATTAGTAACAGAAGTTGACTCAGTACCATTACCTTCTTTTATTGTCCAAGAACTCATAGATCCTGAACCTGTTCCAGCCCCAATTAATGACCTTACTTCTGCTCCAGTTACACCGGAAGCTAAAGTTGGTGTACCACCACCACTAAATATACCTGGCTCAGCATAAATAGTTGAACTATTAAATGCATTTGATCCAAATGTATATGTTTGGTTAGTTGTACCACTTACACTGAATGTAAGCGTGTTACCTGATTTAGTTATACCATTAAGATAAAAGTTTGATGCAGATGTTAAATATCTACCATCTAAATCTACTGTAAGGTCTGCTAGACCTGAACGTGTCATTGTTAAAACTCCATTGCTAGTATTAAAGCTAACACCTGATACATAGTTATTTGTACCTGTCTGATCATTAACCCATTTTACAGCAGAACCTGTACTACTAAGTACCTGACCATTTGAGCCAGCAGATCCTGTACTATCCAAGAATGCATCATCAGTGCCTAACTGTACACTTGAATGTAACTTGTCACCATCAATATCTAATAACCTTTTTGAGCCTGGTATAGTTGCCATATTATTTCTTTTTTCCTTTTAATTTAAATCTTGTCATTTTCATTTTGATTTGTGGATCCATAGCACCTTGATACATACTACCATATACTATCACATCTCTATCACCAGACATCTTATATGGAGCTTTATTTGGATGGCCTGTTGCAACCGCCTTAACTCTTAAAGAAGTACCTGGATTTGGAAATACATGATTAGTACCCGTATTATAACCTTCCCATGTAGATCCTCCATCATTAGATACAAAATAACTTAATGAACACCCTGTAGGAATAAACCAATCAATTGTTTCCCAATAAACTACATTTATTTCTTGACTATTGTCAAGTGTATAATTACCATATGTTATTGACCAATCTCCTATTAACTCATTTTTATAATCATCACTCCATATTCTAAAACCATGACCATCTGCACCATAACCACTATGAATCCACCAAGGTACCCCATTAGTAGAATACATTCTTGTCATATTAGATCCATAATCTACTCTATAGTTTCTTCCTCTACCTAAAGAAGAGCTATCATTAGTCACATCATTATATCTTAACAATGCAACAACTCTATTATTATCTTCATCTATCCAACCTGGTATCATTGCTTTACCTCTATCTCCTGTTGTTGGACAAAAGTCATATCCTGGCATTCTATCTGTTGGTTGTCCTACTGCATCTGATTGGTATTTAGTACCTGCCCTAAATTGAACAGAATAATCGTTACCAGGTGTTTGTGATTCTGTATATCTCCTTTGTAATAAAATTGCCTTTGCTCCACTAAAACACGGTGTTACATCTACCTTAGCTATACTTGAATTTACTCCAACCCAGAAAACATTTGGTGCTCCTTTAGGATCTGGTATATACCAACCTTGTTCATAGCCGTCATCACCAAGACCAATATCACCCATGTCACACCATACAATTTGTGGTTTAGATGTTGATGCATCAAGTACTAAAGCAAAATTGGCATTGTAATAATACCCATATAAAACTCTATCATTAACTTCATCATACATCATCCAATTTCTATAGCCATTCCTATCCATAGGGGAAGATCCAGGATACATGTTGGCTGCATCATCAGCTTGTATTCTTTCTTCAGCACCTGTTTTTAGGTTTCTTCTCATTATTTTTTTGTAATGATGAGAGTCATGATCACCTGCATATATCCATTCTCCAGCAGCTACTAAACCACTAAAGTAAGATGAGCCTACTCTATTGACATAGCCTCCGGCTGTATCTTTTGATCCTATAAAAACATCTGGATTACTATGTATTGGTCTAGGATCTTTTACAAATGTTGATCCTCCATTAACAAGACCGCTATAATCAAATGTAGTGTATCCTTCTACATTATATGACATAGCAACACCCTTCTTGTTTATTTTATCTATTGCAACTGACGTAATGTGATTATATGTAGATGTTGTATCTCTCCATAGAAAATTAGAATCATAAAACAACCTAGTCATTGAGCCATCATCATTAAGTCTACGTACTGCAAAGCCATCACCCCAGCCTACTGTAAAAAGCAAGTCACCATCTATTTCATAAGAGTTTGTAAAACCTATACACCTATCACCACCATCATATTCACCACTACCAGAAGATATGGTAAGATTACTCATACCTCTTTTTTGAACAGGTACAATAGCAACTTGGCCGCCATAATCATTAGCAGCACAACCTATAATCTCTTTTATATCACTTCTATTTAAGTAAGTTGCTTTAAACATTCTTCTATTTCAAATTTTAATAATTGTATCATTTCATCATTAAACCCATAACCAGCTTGCATTTGAAATTCTTCTTCTAGTGCAAGCTCATATTCAGCTAAACAATTTAGCCAATATTCTCTATCTGTTCCTGGTTCTGTTCCTGCCATAATTATGATGTTACTACTTCTACCCAAAACTGATGGAAATTTCTACTCTTTGCAACATTATACATATATGATGCGTTTTGTCCACTATAAACTATTGATGCATTAGATCTTGACAATGCAGCTTGAGTTGGTTGTGAATCCATATATATTTCTATATGATCTATAAATCTACTTTCTGGTTTTTCATATTGTACATAATATGCAGTGTTTAAATTAACAACACCCATGTTACCTACAGTTAATGCACCTACAGTATATACTTGACTTACCAATGTAGGACTTGAATATACACCTTCTTTAACAGCATACACTCTATATGACATTGTACCGCTTGTATTAAAGGTGGTATCTACAATAGTCATTGTAGCAGAAAAATCATCTATTGGTACTTGACCTATAATACCAAAGTCTGCACCATCATCTGATGACCAAACTTGATAGTAATCTATATTATTTGTTGTTGATTTACCAAAAATAACTTCAATAGTGTCACCTACAATTTTTGTTGATACATTAGTAGGAGCACCTGGTGCTGTAGGTCTATGATTGCTTATAGCATTATCTACATATGTTTTACTTGTTGCATCTGTACCAGATGAAACTGTATCTACACCTTGTATTCTACCAGTTCCTCCAAGAGTAATATCACCACCTGATACTGTTATATCATTAGCAAAAGTAGAATTACCACTTGTGTCATTTATTGTTGTAGTTTTTCTGCCTGCCCATCCACTATTCCAGTTATCAGGAGAAGAGTTTATCTGTATTCCTGACTCAGCATTAAAATAAACAAACTCATTAGTTTGTCCTGTTGCTACACTTGAAGACTCTCCTGCATTAAGTACAAGTTGTTGACCATTTTGAGTATCAATTCTTTTTGTTTGTATACCACCTGCATTTGTAAATACTCCTACACCACTAAATGTTTTAGTACCAGCTATACTTTGAGTTCCTGTAGTTCTTACAACTGTACTGTCTAATTGAATAGTTCCAGTAGAAGTTATTGTACCACCTGTAATACCATTTGTTGTGACTATAGATGTTACACCTGAGCTTGTAACATATCTTCCGTCAAGGTCAACTGTTACTGCACTAAGACCAGATCTATTAAGTGTTAATACACCAGTAGATGTACTAAAAGATGCAGAACTTAAATAATAGTTTGTTGTTGTATCTTTAGATGTAATCTCAATAGTATCTGTACTTGCGTCAGTCTTTATTGTAATGTTAGTACCTGCCTTAAATGTAAGTGTATCATTATTATTATCTGCAACAATATTAGATTGACCAGCTGCTGCAATATTTTTAAATATGTTTTGAGCTGAACCTCTATCACTGTTTGATAAAGTTATTGTACCACTTGTTGTTATTGTTCCTGTACCAGATAAACCATTAGAACCTGTAACAGTAACTGAAGTTACAGTACCTGTTCCTGAACCTGCACCAATATCTGATAAAAGTTGTGCTTTGGTTCTATACTTCAATGCCGCACCATCCCAAACTAATATACCAGTATATGAACTATTATCATTACTTATACTAGTGACACTAGATGATCCATTTATTTCTATTGAAGATAAAAAACTTATAGCCATGACATTTTATTCTTTGTTTGCAATATACGTATTTTTAAAAAAAAGGGGAAACACTAAATTCTAGATTTAAATGCTTCCCCTTTAAATTCTACTCTTTATTATCCTACAAGCTGCATTACCACTGTAATATTATTTGCACCTAAATTACTAGTTGCAGTAAATGTTATAGTTCCTGTTGTTTGATCTGCAAGAACATCCATAAATACTTGACCTCCTTTAGGATCATAAGTTTGTATAATCCAAGGTCCGTTAGCTAATCCGTGAACACCTGTTGCAATTGAAAAAGTGTTTGTATTAGTTGCTGGATAAGTACCTGTGTATGATCTTTTAGATTGAGCACTTGCTAATGTTGCTGGAGTTACATATCTAAATGTATCTGTTCCTTTATCTACTTCAGCTTGTGTTGCAATCTCTGTAACACCAACTGCAGTCGTTGTTGCATTAGGTAGTGTTCTTTTACTCATTGATGTAATAACACCATCAGTAACATTAATCTGATCTACTACATCTACATCAGCTGTATCAAGATCTGTACTAGTACCAATCTCTTTGTTGAATGTACTTGCTAGTTGAGCATCACTAATTCCACCTGCTTTAACAGTAATGAATCCAGTTGCTGTACCAGCAAAAGTTGCACTACTAAATCCAGCAACACCTTTTTCAGTTGCTCCATCTGTAGCACCTACACCCGCAATGTTTTGATCTTGTATTACTATAGCATAATCTGAAGCTGGAGGATTAGAACCTGCAGCAATTGCTTGATTAGCATAAATTGTATCACCAACCTCTACATCTACCGTGCTTCCATTAAATGCTATAGTACCATCTTTAGTAACAACAAAGAAATCACCCGTTGTAAGAGCAATATTACTTGCTCCTGCTATTGCTGGTGAGTTTGCAGATGCATCATATCCACCTTGGAATACACCAACTCCGGCTACAAGTGCTTGTACTTGTCCTAAGTTAACTCCATCCTTTGATGCTGTACCATTTGCTAAAGTTGTGAGTTTGAAACCTCCAAAACTTAAATCAGCAGAAGGTGAATCAAATACAGATAATGAAACTTTACCAAATGGTTGTTTAACTGTTTCACCATTACCACTTGCTGCATCTTGTATTAATATTAAGTCATCAGCCGTTGGAACTTGTGCCATTTGTGGGGCATCATCTATAAGACCGTTTACACCATAATCAACTTCAACTGTACCTGTAGCTGTTATTGTTCCACCCTTAAGACCTGCACCTGTAGCAACACTTGTTACTGTACCGGTTGTGTAAGTTCCTAAAGTTAAATCACCAAGTATTACTTGACTAGATGAACCTGCTCCAGCAATGTTAATTGTACCTGAAGTAGTAATTGGCCCACCTGTAATTGTTAATGCATTACCTGTTTCTGTTATATCAATACTTGTTACACCTGATCCAGAGTCATTAACCCACTCTACTACACCTGTTGAAGAAACAGCAAGTCTTTGCCCGCTTCCACCAATTCCTAATGTAGCTAATGAATTTGCAGCATCAGAAAATAATATATCTCCTTTAGTATATGATTTTTTACCTGTACCACCATTTACTTCATTTAGTATACCAGCTAGAGTAATTGTTCCACTAGATGTAACTGGACCACCACTTGTTGTTAAACCAGTAGTTCCACCACTAACGTCTACAGAAGTTACAGAACCTGCACCTGCATTGATATAAGTTGCAACTTGAGATAAGTTTGCAAATTTAGCATTGCTATCTGTAGCATCAGAAAATATAACTTTATCTGTTGCTGCTAATGTAACACCTGTTCCATCAGCTGCTGCTAATACAACGTTATCTGCACCTGCATAATCAACTGATAATGTTCCAGCTGCTGTAATTGCACCACCTGTTAAACCTGCTCCAGATCCTACAGAAGTAACTGTACCATCTTTTCCAAAACCAGGAAATTTAGATAGTACTTCTTTATAGATAACATTATCTGCATTTGATGAAAACCATAAAAAGTCTTCCTCTGTAATAGATTGTGTAGTTGCTTCTAAGATAGCATTGGCTGCACCACTATATGTAATGTTTACGGTTGGAGTTGCATTTGTTTTTCCGGTTACACTAATACCTGTTCCAGAAATTACATCAGTTACTGTACCATCAAACTGATCATTTGATGTAACTGTTAGTGTATTACCAGATCTAGTTACAGTTGTTGTACCAGCCCCTACTATTAATACATCATCATTGGTTCCATCTGAACCTGCAAGTCTTACACCTGCTGTTCCATTTGATGAACCAACACCTGATAAATCATAAGTAGTGTCACCATCTGCACCTGTTGTTATATCTACCCAAGCAGAACCATCATATAATCTTAACTTACTTGAGCCAGAGTTATAATAGATTTTACCTGCAATTCCTGACGGGTCTGCGCCAAGAGGCTGAATAATAACATTTTGTATTTGATTATTATTCAGATTTAAATTTCCTTGGACATCTAGTCCCGTTAAAAATTGTACTGCCATTTTATTTTATTTTATTTATTTGTTATTTATTTTACTTATTTAATTTAAAAATGCACATCCTGAAAATGATGCACTAAATGTTATTTTTAATTGTTGTGTGCTTATATACTCTACGTTACCTACTACTGTAGTATTTGCACTATCAACAACAGTAACTGATGGGTATGAACCCAGGTTATGTGTGATAATCCATTCATCTGATGCTACTTCAAAACATTGAGTGTATGTACCACCATCTTCAAGTAAGTCTTCTAAATCATATATTGTACAAACATTAGTTGGTGTAACTGGACAACTCATGCTGGCTTTTAAATTTATCTGTGCTAAAGGCTCAACAAATTCTCCTTCTATTTCAGTTGATGCTACCACCTTGTTACTGGCTGCATTTTGCCAGTCACACAATGATTTTTTTAATACAGCTGATTCAAAATCAGAATAACAACATGGTGATATTCCATACTTAACTTCTCTAAAAAGAACATACACCTGCTGAGCAAAATTTTGCTCTGTGCTTATTCTTTTTATGAGAGCTTGCTCTTTTTTATAATCACTATTTGATGTATGTTTTGTAGGCATCAGTAGTTATGTATTTCTTAAATTTTTAATTTGATGTGCCGCTAATTGTAAATCAAAATCACGTGATGATGCTTTAACTTTTTCTTGATTAGCTTTAGCAATTACTTCAGCTTTACTAGCAGCAAATCCAGTCCTACACGTTTTGTGTATAGTAACTCCATCTACTTGAGTCTTTTGACATCCGCATGTGAACGGTTTATTACAATGTGCACAATTCATAATATTTTACATTTTGGTTTATGTATATTTAACAGTGTCCTGAAGGACAAGCTATTTTATTTAATCTTTGCTTTGCGTAAGTGTATAGCTGTATTGCTTGAGCAGATGATTGGCAATATTCTGCATTTGCAACTGCTGCATCTATAAGAGTTCTAATAAATGACATTTCATTTAAAAGATCCTGTTTTTGAAATTCTGGTTGACATGCCTGAACATCAAGTTTACATAAAACTTCATAATAAGTAGTAAGTAGAGAAGTAACTCTTAAGTGATTATATTCTACATATACTTTTGAATTTGGAGATACACTATACCTTATAACATATATACCATCAGGTATATCTTGTTGGCTATTACCGCAATTTTCTTTTTGTAATGCTAATGTGCATGCAGTCAGACACATATCAAAATCCTTATCAACCTTTATTAGTACAGGTACACTAAAACCTGGTAATGTGATAAGTAATTCTTCACAATCCACAGCTAACTCAGATGAGTATTGGCTAGTGTCTTTAATACATAATAATCCGCAATTAGATACAGTTGGGATTTCTAAACTTAATATATGCTTATCTGCCATTTTTTAATACTTTAACATGCTATATATATAATATACAAAAAATAACAGACAATATAAAATAAAAAGAGCAGGAGTTTTTAATTCTCCTGCTCTAGTTTATTTGTGTAAAAATATATTACATTTTACCAAGCACTGTTGTATTCTAGTGCAATTGGATTTCCAGCTGCATTAGCTAAAGCAACAACTTTGTCAAGTAAAGCTTTAACAGCAACGTTTGCTGCATCATCATCACACTTAACATAGATTTGGTAAACATACTGATCATTATCAAATAATCCACTTGGATTGTTGAAACGTGGTACACTGTGTTGTAAGTAGTATGCTTTATATGTAGCACTTCTATCTACAGCAGCAAGTAACTCATCAGACATTTCAATTTCTCTGATTCTAGCACTGTCAGCGTTTCCTTGGTTGTAAGGAGATTGACGGTATCTTTCAGATAAGATTAAGTCTCTGATTACTTGCTCACCTTGTGTTTGTTGCATTTGACCTGGAGTCATTGTTGCAACACCACAATCATTACATACTTCACCTGTTTCATCTAATACAGAAGCAATGATTTCTACTGGCTCAGCATTAAAGTGATCTCTTGAATCAAAAGAACAGTTTCCAAATTTAGTACCTACGTATGCTCCCACAAACTCTACAGTAGCAGAAACTTTACTAGTACCATTTGGATCAGTTGAAGCAACATATGTTCCATTTAATACTTCAGCAATACTATAAACTTCTTGTGAAACTACTCCTGCAGTTTCTACAGATACAACAACACCACCTTCTGATACAGAAGTAAGAGTTAATGTTGCATCAGCACCACCACCAGAAATTGTTAATACATCACCTACAGCATATCCAGAACCTACAGCAGCCCAGCTAAATGTAGCAACGGCACCACCTGCAACAGTCAAAATATTAACAGCTGCACCAGATCCAGATCCACCAGTTACTGCAACAGCTGCAGCAACAGAATAACCTGTTCCACCAACTAAAGTTGCATCTTTTGCACCATCAACATCTGCTTCAGCAACAAAAGGTTTGATTAAAGGATTAGCTAATACCATATCAGCCATAGTAGCACCAACTAATGCAGGATCAAGAAACTCTTGTCCATCAATACAGCAAATGTTTGCTGAATCTCCAATAGCATATGCATTGTGATTTAAGAATCTTAATGCAGGTGAACCCTTAACATCCATTCTCATAAATTGTGTTGAACCACATGGAGTACAATCAGAACCCAAAGACAATGAAGCCTTAGACTGTGATGCAACCAAACAGTTTGTATACCAAGCTCTAGATACATATCTAGGATTGATTCCTTTAGATTTTACAGATTCTTTGTATCCACCGTGACCTGGATTGTTTCCAATAGTGTCTTTAGTGTAAAATGAACCTTGTACTAAGTAAGCTAATGAATTAGCTGGCAAAGCACCTCCTGGTATTGCAATAGTTTCCCAATCTGAGTCACTAACAATACCCATTTCTCCAGCACCTAGTGCTGATGTAGAGATTCCGGCATTAGCCTCAGTGGAACCTACTACAAACGTTTTGTAAAACGCATGATTAAAATAAGCCATAATTTTTCTTTTTTGTTGTTATAAATATATAAAGTTTGTACATTGTGTACATTAATAATATACGTAATTAATTTTAAATAAGAAAGCTATACTGTATAAATAATTTTTGTTTAATTATTACGTTCAGCTGAAGCTTGTCCTCTTTGTTGTTGATACTGATTTTCAATATCACCTGCTATTAAAGATGCTGTATCATCTAACATTAATTCAACTACATCATCTTTAAATTCACAGTCTATGTTAATAGGGCTTGTTATACCCGTGTATGGATCTGTACAACCCAATACTTCTATATAAACTGGTTTTCTGTAATATGTTAAAACAGGGTTGACAATATTAAAATCATTGTTCTTATATATTCTTATTGTATTATTTTGCATAGTACAAAAAGTCTCACCCCATTCATAATCTGGATTTTTTAAAGGATCTCTTAATAGTAATGGTACATTAGCTACTTCAGAAAGGTATACAGTCATTGATCTAGGATCTGGACAACATTCTGAAGTAGCGTCTGTACTTACTCTTTTATATTCCAAGTATTGATCTACTGGAAAATTATTTGATTCAAAGTATTTTTCTGATACAGTTCCTGTTAATAGAAGTTCTATTAATAAAGGCTGTAAATCATCAATTCTTTTTTTAGATAACTCATCTCCTTCTTTGTACATATTACCACCATGTAGCTGTCTTCTACACCATTCTAATTGTACTTTATTAAAAGCTTCTACAAATTGCCAACATTCTATATTGTCATAATCTTGACTATCTAGTTTATTTAGCCTTTGCTTTAATTTTAATAAAAGAGTATTGTTATTCATTATTCAAATTTTATGAGTTCCAGTATGGTTCCACCTTAGCAAGTAATGACATTAAAGTATCCTCATTCTCTGGATTCTTTAAGTGTTGTAAACATTCAGATGGTGATTTACCCAACTTAATACCACTATCAATTGGTTCAATCCAACCTCCAGCTTTAGTTGTTATAAATCTATAATAAAGAGAATCTTTAATCAATGCTCTTATTTTTAACTCCTCCATGTCTAAACCAGCTACTTCTAAAAATTGAGAAGCTGCTCTCTTTTTAGATGACTCAGCACCATGCCCGTTAATATATGTATCCATATTCTCATATAATACATCATTAGGTGTAGCTTTTACATATTGAACACTATCTACATCACATATTTTTGCAACATACATAAGTTTAGCAACATTAGAATCATACATGTTTTGTAATGCAACTAATGATTTGTTTCTGAGTTTACTTAATTCAGTTCTGGTAGATAATGATTCTTTTGCAGTATCTAAGAAAAACTTAAAAGGTGTATTAGACTCTTTTGCTATTTTTAATGACTTAGCAACAATAGAAAAACCTCCAGCATTAATTGCATGTAATTTAATAAGATCATAAGGATCAGTAGTTGGATCTAAAAATGTTGGGTCATTACCGCATCTTAAACTAATCTTATCCCAAAATGCAGAATTATCAGGTTTCATTATTGTAAGTTTATTCCAAAACTCTTTATCTTCTGGATCAACAACGTTAGCAGCTAACTCAGCTTCTAACTGTGAAACAACTAATCTTATTTCTTTAATTTTTGCTTTCTTCTCAGATTTTGGAAGCATTTTTACTTCAGGTGCAAACTCATTTAAACCTGTAACATAACGTTTAACCCCATTCATTTCTAAACATGCTAAACTTTCTTCATGAAAAACACCATCATGCAATGATAATCCATATTGCTCAAGTCCCATGTTTTCTTTATTTGCATTAAAGAAAGGACGTATAGCTATAGTCTTATTTTTTGTTTGCTGATATTTTTCTACAATTGTGTAATCCTCCATTTTTTTTTTGGTTTTTAAAATTAATAATTATTTACTAGTCAAAAGTACAAATATTGTACAGTTTATTTATTAATAATTTCTAAAGCAAGATGTTTAGTCTTGCTAAAGTTTTTTGACGTTTATTCTTCTACAGCGTCTATAACTATTTTTAGTACACCTGCCGTATGGTATAAGTCTCCTTTTTCCAAACCTGCAGCTATTGCATCAGCATTAGATACAAATTCTAAGTCTGCTGCTCCTCTAACCCAATCAATTACTTCATTAACATGAAGCAATCTTGCTAGACCAGTAGTATTTACTTTACCTACATAAGCTTTATCTTGAAACTTCTGTGTAACTTTTTTTAATTGTGCCATTTTTATTTTATTTAAGGATTAAAAAAAAGGGAGGAGGATTAACCCCTCCCCTTTAATATTAATGTTCTCTAGAATGATCCTCCTGTGATAGGGTTTCTCATTACAATTTTTAGAACTTTAGTTGGATCCTTAACCCAAATAGCTGGCATTGTTTGAGTCATCATAACTCTATATCCATTGAAGTTTCCAGAAGATGCAAACCCTTGAGTTCTTCCCATGTAGTCCATAGTACCATTTTGGTAGAACCACTTAAGTTGATTATCCCAAGAAAGTTTTAACAAGTGAATGTTATCATTTCCTTCATCAGTTACATCAAAGATAATAAAGCTATAAGAACTTAGAGGTCTTCCATCAATTAATGGATTCTCAATGTCATTAGTATTTAAGTTATCAAATGCTGGATTCAATACAAACTTAACGTTAGCTAAGAATGGAATGGTAAAGCTTGTGTAAGCAAAACCATAATCTAAATCCATACCAGAACCTTTAACAGCTCCTATATCAGATGCATTTTGAACTAGACCTGAACCATATACTTCATCAGCAATAGCTTTGTTGATCAATTGCATTCCTGCAATACCTGTTTGTACAACAAGTGATCTTTGTGGGTCTGGCCCTTTAAATTCAACTTTACCTTGGTAGAAGTTGTAAAGTTCAGATTTAAACATGTCAAGAGTAAATGAAGACTTGTTGTATACTCTTTTGAAAGAGTTATCTAACTGTGCCCATAAACCTACAGATAATCTAATATCATCCGGTCCATCTTGTTTAATTCTACCACCTTTACCCCACATTAGGTAAGTTTCAATATCCGTTGCAATTTTAGATAAGTGAGCTGCTTCCATATTTGTAATGAAAGTACGTGTAAGAGTACCATTCTCCATAGCTTCTCTTGCACCAGCTTTACCCATATTTGCTACTAAACCTTCAATTGAAGGAACAGATGGATTTGCTGAGTCAGTGTTAAAGTTTCTCCAGATCTCAGTTACTGGTACAGTACCATCAGCATTCAAACCACCTTTGATCATAAGATCAGCACGGCTAGAAATAGAATAATGTACGTGTGCTTCAGCTCCTCCTACAAAGTTGTAGAATTCACGGAAACCAGAACCTGTTTCAATGTCAGAGAATCTTTCTCCGTACTCACCTCTTGCAGAACCTTTTCTGAAGAACTTTGTACCTTGAGCTAAATACTTATTATCTAAGCTAGCTGCATTGTTGTTGTTTACCAATTGAACTGTATAGATGTAACCGTCACCTGCTGGGATAATATCATCAGCTGTGATGTAAAGCTCTAATCCATTGTATTTGTCATAAGTGATAATATCACCATGTCCAAATGTTCTTTTGGAAATTTTAATTTTAAATGTAGTACCATCTACACCTTTACTTGTGTTTCCTGCTTCAATATCTGCTACAATGTAGGGAAGATCTTGTGCAATTGGAGTTTGCCATTTATACTCACCACGTGCATTGTCCACCATGATTGTGTTCTTTCCACCGAAAGATGCCATTTGATATAAAGGCATTTCAACCTTTTGAGTCATTGCCCAAAGGTCTACTGGTCCCATATCCATAGGTTCAGCAGAACCTAGCATCTGAGTCAAGTGGTAAGAATCAACATGAGAACTAGCTTTGTAGCTTGTATCTCTTAGGAAAATTCCATTATTTAATACTGGAGTTGCCATAATTTTTACTTGTTTTTGTTGTTAATATTAATTGTTATTTATTTTTGATTGTTAAATCCTTTTGAATATGTTGTTGGTTCTAGGTAATTTTCTTCCTGACTTCTTCTTTCCTTCATCTTTACTCTGTATTCCTAAAGAGTTAGATCCGCCTGAATTTGCTTGTTCAGTCTTTAATTTTCTTACAGTTTGCTCAACACTTTTTTGTGCACCTTTATCCATTATTTTTGCTTTATATCCATCTGGATCTTGCAGCAGCCATAATGCTTCAGAAATCAATGTATAGTTTGGTTCAACAAACTGATACTTTTCTAAAAGGTGGCCAAGCAAATTTGTATTACGTCCACTAACAGATGGGTAACTTGGTTGTACTAAACCATTATATAACATTGTTTGTGTTCTTTTATCTACTTTTATATCACCTAAAGTACCATCCTTTAATGTTTCATATACACTAGACATGTATTGTTTAGATGCTTGTTCTTGTTGCTTCCTTTTTAGCTCTTGCTCTTCTATTTTTTTAGCAACAACCTTTTCTTGCATTTTATCTAATTTAGGTTTAAACTTAGAAGCTTGTTTTTCTAGTTTACCTAAATCTTTCCAAATTTCAATTTCTTCAGAGATTTCTTCTTGTGTTCCATATCCTGTAGCACCTAAATACTCTCTAATAATTGTCTCTTGGTCTTGTTCTTTTTTAATACTAAGCTCTTTAGTTTTTTCAACTTGAGCTAATGTTGAAAACAATCCTTTAAGATCTTGACCTCCATCTGCTACATATCTTGCTGCTACTTGAAGTTCTTCTGGCAAACTAGCAAAAAATTGTTTTGGGGTTTCTCTTCTAACTTGATTAGCTTTTTCTTCTAAATTAGCTTGAATTAATTCTTCCCAATCTTTAGCAGTATAGTCTTCTAATTCTTTATCATCATCAAAAGGAACTATTTTATCATCTTTAATAAGTTTAGAAAATACATCAGATATTCCTGATATAGCCTTTCTTCCTCTTTTAGATGATTTTTCATCTTCTTGAACTTCATCAACTTCATCCAAAGATTCTAGTATATCTGCAGCTTCTTCTGCTTTACTATTAGTCTCTTCTTTTGTAGTTTCTTTTTCTGCAGTTACTTCTTCTTTTTCTGTTTCATCAACTTTAGCAGTTAAGTCATCAGCATCATCTTTATCTGGATCAGCAAAAGAAAAATCTGCTTTTTCTTGCAATCCTGATAAAATATTTCTTTTTGGTTTTTCTTCCGTAGGCAATGTAACAGCCCCACTTCCTGGAGCTCCATCAAATATCTCATCAATGTTAATGTCTAATGTCTCTACGTTACTGTTCACAGTGTTTGTTTTGGTATCCATATTATTGTTGGTTTTAATATTAAATCCTTATATATATAATATACAAAATGTTTTTTCACATACAATGCAATAAACTTATATAATTTTAAATTTTAGTAAAGTTTTTTGCAGTATATAGCTAACACTTATTTATCTTTCTTCTTTTTATTAGAAGATTGTACATCATACTTGTTTTTGTTTTCTCTAGCTATTTCCAATTTAGTGTTGGCTATTTGCTTATTTGCAGATATTTTTTCTTTCTCAACATTTAATCTAGATTGTTCAAGTACTCCTTTTTGAGTTAATTCTGTACGCTTAAGGTTTGCTTGTTCTCTATATTGTGTAGTTTCTCTAATCTCTTTCATAGCATCTTGATAATCAGATACTTTGTTTTCATTAACATCACTCATTGAACCATAACCAGCAGCTCTAATTTCTGCAATAGTTAAATCATTTTGTCTATCCTTATCATTTTCTATTTGCTCAGCTTGCAGTTTCATTTGTTCTTCTTGTGCTTTAGCTTGTAATTGCTCTTGCTGCATTTGCTGTTGTTGTTGCATATCTTGCTGTCTTTGAGCTTGTATTCTTGCCTCAGAGTCTTTTAATATATCTGTTACACCAGCAATTGAATCTGATTTAACAATATTACCTAACTCATATATTGATGCTCCAGTAGTATTATTAGTTAAGGCCATTTGCTTTAGCTGCTCTAGAATAGCTCTATGATTTGTTTTAGTTGTTGCAAAAACATTAAAATCTCTTAATAATAAATCAGTACCGTTGATTGTAAAGTTTACTTTTTGTGCCTCACTAGATATATAACTAAGTCTAACACTTGGATTTGTACTATTATAGTACTGTGCTAAGTCAGTTCTCATTTGATGCACTCTAGGCATTAAATGATCTGAGTGTTGTACAAAGTATATTTCTGTTTGTGCATAAGATTGTTGCATGGCATTAACTACACCTGTTGCAGTTTGTGCTGATACAGCTCCACCTAGACGTTGTGGATTTATTCCAATTGCATCAAAACATTGTTGTTTAAAATAATTAGCTAATTGAATACGTGACATTAACCTACCTGTTTGCTCCATGTTAAGAGTTTGGTAATGATTAAAGTTTGTAGCATTTTCCGTATTAGTAATAGATGTATCTAAAGGTAGCATGCTAAAATCTTTCATAGCAGTGTATGCTTTAGCATAATTATTTTTACCCCAGTCTTCACCCATTGAGTGACGTGGTAAAGCATTTTGATCAAACATAATTACTGTACCTAATTCATCAATTAGTATATCTGCTATTTGATTATTTACCATGTTATATCCAACCTGATAAGCTTTCATCAAATCCACTAATGAAGTAGATCTTGTATTTCTATCAGAAAATACACGACCTTCTACAGGAAGTTTACACCCATATAATGTATTAGATCCTTTAAATTGGAATGGTAATCTACCAGGTTTAGTTCTATTAATACCTACATAAATAGGATTAACATTATCACCCATTGTAGTATGCCACATTGCTGGTACATTAGGTCCTATTTTAACTCCACCCCAAGTTTCATTAATCCATATCCAATCAACATGCTCTCCTTGTAATAAAGTTTCTTTAGATTTATTTTTAAATATTGACGTGTCATATACAGGCTTTTCTGTAATCTTAAACGTTTCATCAATTATTTCTTGAGTAACTTCACCGTCTAATTCAATTTTTGTAAGATGACCTACTTTTCTTTGAGTTTTCCAATAAATTGTAGAAACTCTCATTAAGTTACTATCACCCCATTGTATTAAGTCTTCACTTTCATCTAATATTTGAGATACTATATCTCCTCCACTTGATGGATCATTCCAATAGTTGCTTGTATACTGTCTATATGCTAAACCAGGTGCATTTGTATTCCACTCATGAGATCTAGTTGCATCATAGTAGGATCCATCATTTTGATAACCATTTACTTGATATTGTGCAGATCTAGCCGGATATATTTTTTGTAGAGATTTTAATTGTTTCTCATCCATTAGATATCCATACTTATCTACTACATCAGATACCGTCATTAAATCTATCTTACCTACATAATTAGATTCTGATATGTATCTTTGATCTGGAGACTTCTGATAAAATGTTAATACAGGATTCCATAATTCAACATCATAATCATCCTCTAACATACGGAAATGCCAGAATTCTCTATCTGCAATCAAACTATCTCTAAAACCTCTTTCTTCAAGCTCTTGCATTTTAAATCTTTCCTCATCAACATTTAATTGATGTGAAGCCCATTCTTCTACACTGCTTCTATAAGACTTACTAAAGTAGTCTTCTATTTCTGGTAATGATTTTAGGTTTTCTGGTGATAATTGTTGTTGTGCTTCTTCCGATGCAGGATCCATTCCTGCTTCTATCATTTTTTGAACAAGTTCTCTTTCTGCATCAGCAAGTAATACTTGTTCAATTTCAACTTTCTTCTGCTCCAACATTTCATTATATGATTTGTCATCTACAGCTCTAAATTGAACTTTGTTATATCTTTTAGCAAACTCTCCACTTAAAACATTAATAACATTAGGTACAATTGGATAAAACTTTAATTCTAATGCAGATTCATTTTCTGTTGTTAGAACATCCATTAAGTCTTTATAATCATTATCCTCTTCAACAATGTAATCTGTTTTATCAATAATACCTTTAGCTAATTTATAATTCTTTAAAAGCCTTCTAGCATTTAAACGTAAAAATTCTATTCCTTGAACTTCAAGCCAATCTAAATTCCATGCAGCCCACTCATCAGTTTTTTGTTTAGATGAAATAAACTGAACTGGTTGAGTTAAACTAGAGAAGGTAGGCCCACTCTCAGCCTTAGCTCCATTTTTTAACTGCATTGCATTTAATACTTTCATTCTAGAATATATTTAATTGTTCTATTTATAATTTTTAAAACCTGACCTTCTTGGTCTAGAGTTATTCCTTGATTTATTTTGTCCAATATTTTTGAACGGACTATACTTTAATTTAGTGAATTTTTCTGAATTTACCAAAGAATTACCTTCAGATTCACGCCTTTTAGAATAACCTCTATTGGACTGTTGTATTTTTACAAATGCAATTAATGCACCAAATGCAACAAGTCTATCAACGTTTAATCCTGGATAATAAGCTAGCATTTCTTTAATTAACATTGGGTCCGGAATTCTTTCAACACCTAATGTTTGATTTATAACTACACCATTAATATCAGTTTCTTCATCTATAACTTCTCTTAAAAACTCAATTGCATAAGAAATCAAATGGCTTTTGAATAATGTTCCTGTGTTCTTCCAACCGTATTCTTGATAAACAGTTCTATTAGAACCCAGGTCTTTTAAGAAAAGTATTTGTTGTTTAGGTACTAAGTATCTCTGTTTTTTTCTAGCAATCATATGCTGGATAAAAAGTGAAATGTTATTCTCTACTAATGTCCAAGCATTGTACCATTCAATTATTAATTCAAGTCTTTCATGAGTTTTATTAATATCATCAAATCTACCACACCATGCAGCTACTACTTTATCTTTTTCAATAAACTGCTCAACATCACCTGCTGCTGTAGTTCTTGTAACTTCAGTTGCATTTTTATATACAAATATACTACACAAAGAATCTGATGTTGTTGTCTTACCTTCTGATACGGGGTCAATAGAAGCATAATATGCACCAAATTCTGGGTTTTTTACAGGTCTTTCCCATACAACTATAGTACCTGTTTTATCAGTTTGTTTTTTATCTACTGGAAATCTTGTAATAGGTAATTTATTTGTTCTTTTAGCAAAAACTCCTTTTTCATCCCTATCTAGTTTAATTAACTCATAAGGATATTCTTTTTCTTGAATTCTTTTTTGTTGTTTACTTAATATCCCTTGAGGAAAAACTGATTCTTTTCTATATGCAAATGCCTCCGCTATATTCAAAGGTTTCTGAGATATTCTTAACTGGTATTGTTCTCCACTTAATTCATTCTTCCAACGTGCTCTTTCTGTTGCTATAGCTTCAATAGCTTCATCAATTAAAGAGTTTCCATATTCATCAATGTAAGGTGGCATAGACCATTGTTCAGGAATAAATAACCCTGCCATACCAATACCTCCATCAGCATCCATTAGATTGGTTTCTACTGCATATATATCATTTGCTTTTGGATTAAGTATCATATCCTTTAAAGGATTACACTGCTCCAAGTCACCAACAGATCCTGCAGCTATAAACATACCTGTTGTCACCATACCGGAAGACATTGCAGGACGTAAGTACTCATATGTTTGCATCATCTTTGGTGCTATACCAGCTTCTTCATGAAAAAAGTATGTTGTAGGTCCACCAACTCCAGATGTTGCATTCTTTTCAAATGATGCCCCTTGTATTTTAGATTTTAAACCTCTAGCTGTTTTTCTATTACCAACTTTAACTTCTATCTGTTGCTGCCATAACAAAACCTTTTCTGGGTTACTTGGTCTGTACCATGCCGTATGCTCATTTAAAAATGTTTTGTATTCATCTAAAAACTTCCAAGAACCTTTATCATTTATGTAATCCTTTAATGATGCACCAATTTTACATGTACTACCTTCTTCAAACCAGTATGTATTAATTATTTTTCCCATATGAAAATAGGAAGAAGCAATCTGACGTTTCTTTAATATTGCTGAGTGTTGGTAATGCAACTCTGCAAGTATTTCATACAAAGCCATATGATACTGAGCATCACGCACTTTAGCAAAACCATATTTTTTTTCTTCTTTATCATATATAGGTAAAAAGTTAAGCCACATGTAGTAGTCACGTGTTAGATACCATGTAAGACCATCGTGCTTGTATATTACACCTTCTCTGCACTTAATCTTTTGATCTTCCCAATAGCTTATAAAGTCTTTAGATCTAAAAGGTTTATCACAATAAAAGCCAAGTTTATTAAAAGTTTTAGCTTCACTATTAAATTGTTTAGACATACTGGTAAAATTATATTCACCAGGTTCCTTAAATATAGTCAGTAAAAACTTTATAAAACTTTCTCTATCTTCAAACTCAGTTGTTTCCCACTTATTGTTATTATATGTAGGAATGGTTTTATACATCTCTTAGAATAGCAAATATATCTCCCTCTTGTATAAGCAAGTGTTCTGTATCATTATGCTTCATTGGTACGGGTAGGCAGTGATCTGTATATTGTACAACATCTCCTACTTTTATTTCAGAAACTGTTTGACCTACACCAACTACAGTTCCTATATTTTCTTGTTCTTGTGCAGATGTAGGAATCATAATTGTAGTATTCTTAAAATACTGTTCAGCTTCTTTTTGTTTGATTAGAATCTTTTTTCCTATTGGTATTACTTGTTGTGGCATTGTCTTTAGTTTTTATATTGTTAGTTTTTTCTACTTCTTTGTCAAATATTGGCTCATCCCAATAACAGAAAAGCCATTTTTCTTTTATTTTCATTTTAAATTTGATCATAAGCTAATCCGGCACCTCCACGTACTGAACTTTCTTGCTCTTGTTTCATATCACTAAACGCTCCTTTGTATGATTGTCTTATGTTTTCAAATTTAGCTGCTGCATTTACCATAGAATTAATATTACCATCTCTACCATGTTCTATTGCAGTAACTTCCATATACTTAGCCAATCTATCTAACATAGATTTTATACCTACATAAGCTCTATATGTTGGAGTTTCATATAATTTCTTACACATGTCAAGAGCATATCTTATTTTTCCATCTTCTGGTGATTCTTCTAACTTAACTTCTTCAATTATAATATCTTCTTTTTCATGTTCAGGTAAATTAAAAAATGGATTCATATCTGGATTAGGACAACTCATATAAAAAATATATTGATAAACCTGTAAATATGTATCTGGGTATTCCGTCATAATTGTTTTTAAAAAAGGTAAGGCATAACAATGTTCTGTTGGAATCACCTTGCTGTTTTGTATATCAAATAATCTTACTAGCATAATTTAATTTTTATCCATTATATCTTTAATATCTTGAAAGTCTGCTTGAACAACTAAAGGTGTGGGATTGACTAACTGTGACCCTACTGCTAAAGTTAATTGAACCAAACCGGTCATAACTTCATTATTTACTAAAGAATAATAAGGAGTTGCGGCCATTATAACAGTTTCATCTAGATAAATATCTTGATAACTATATTGATCTATATACTCTTTATATGGTACACCATTACTTAAACTTATTTTTAATGCTACTTTTGTTAATGTTATATTGCTCATAATTATTTATTGTCTTTTAACCACATCATTAGCGATGCTACTTCTGATTTTAAGTATGGTAATTCATACATTTTTATACCCTCTAATGAAGGTTCTCCATTTACTATTTTAGTAATAGGATAACCATTTTCATCATCTCCAACTTTTTCAAACTTTACGTGTTGTATAACTAACTTGCCAATCTTAAGTTTAGGGTTGTGCTTTTTAATAATATACGCATAAATACTGAGTTGTAGGTTATAATGGTTAAGATTACAATCATCTAAGTTATTTACAGGCTTATACATTTTGTTTGTTATACCTTCCCAATTTGTAAATCCTTTTTCTTTAATTTCTTTGTTTGTCTTGTAATCATATATGTTTATATAACCATTTACAATTTCAACTAAGTCTGCTTGTCCACATATACCAGCTGATTTTAAATATACCAAGTGTTCTGGATAAACACCTTCCTCAAGCTTTTGCTCCGGAGCCATTTTAACACCATTCTCATTGGTAATAGGTTTAATAATAGGTATTTGTGTACCTTCTCTTTCTATTGTTTTAAAATCAAGCATATCAGCTTCTCTTTGATCATGATAATAATTACCTAGACCAATAGCCCTTTTAGTTTCATTATCCCATGCAGTAAGTATTTCTTTTTCAGTCATACCATACCATTTAGATCTTTTGTTTTTAGATGATTTTTTTGCTTGCCCTTCTCTGTCAAACTTAGGTTTAAATTTACCAATAAAAGAAGTTACACTTAACCAATCAATAGAGTCATTATCTATACTTTCATATGAATGACCCTCTTCTTTAAATATAATAGCCATAATTATAGTGTTGTAGTAGTATACCACCACAAACCTTCTGTGTTAGTTTCTACTGTTGTTGTTGTATCTTTATATATGTAATTAATTTGCATTTTCATCATTTTTGATTTTTTCTAATATTTGATCTTCTTCTTCCTCAGTAGTAACTGAGTCCCAAAAACTTTTTGGACAGTCTGAAGATAAAGATCTTACTTTAAAAGCTAGACTACAACCGCAATCACTACAACATGGTTGTGTTCCCGGTGCTAAGCAATTATCTCCTTTAGCATCAAACAAACTACATTTTATGCAGATTTGAAACCTTTCAGTTGCTACAGCTTCAACATGCTCTTTTTTAAATACATTATTCTTTATTCCTTCTGCAATCTTCCCTGCATTTTTAAATGCATCTAAGTATTTTTTTATCTTGCTCATTTTTCTCTAAACTTTTTCTTACTTAAGATATCATTTTTAATTACTTCAAGAGCCTTTTCCATCTCATTGATGTTTGAAGTTATTGTTTCACTTTTTGCATATCCATTATAAGTACGCTTAGCTACATTACCCAACATGCTTTTTTGTTTTTTAATTGCATGCTCTAACTTCTTTTTTCTAAGATAAAAGGTACCCAATCCTTCTACATAAATTCTAGGATGAGCAAGTGATGATAATTTTTTTCTTACTTTGCTAAAATAAAATGTTATAAAATCATCAACTAACTGTGAGTGTACACCCACTTCTTCAGCAATACCTTTCTTAAACTCATTATGCTTCTTTGGGTTCATTACCTAATATTTTGTAATCTAATAAAACTAAACCGCTTGTTTGTACATTAATTGTTTTATTAATCACTATTGTTTTTTTATTGGTGCCCATTTTACTTAATAGTCCTTTTCTTTCTATTTTAGAAATTGCATTTCTAGCTGATTGAGAACTTTTAAATATACCTTTTTCAGTTAATAGATTGCAAAACTTAGCTATTTCAATTTTAGGATTAAAAGATAACTCTGCTAAAAAATCTAAATCTGTTTTAGTTAATAAGATATTATTAAAAAAACAATATGTAAGTATCTGATACTTAACTGTTTGAGTAATATCAACCTTTAGTTTTATATCTACTTTGTTTACTACAGCCATATTATAAACTCATTATCATATCTACAAAGTCAGGATGTGGATAACAATCAGACTTATCCCTCCTTACATTGGTATGTGTTAATAATCCTTTTACCTTTCCATAAAAAGCATCTTCATGAAAACCAAAGGCTTTATGTGCACCATGCTCATGAATATACTGTTGTAGTCCCATTCTGATATCTATATTATCTCTTTCTGCTACAAATTTGATCCACTTTTCAGTTTCTTTAATTTGCTTTTCAGAATAAGTATGCCATATAGAATGACCTCTGAAAGGTTTTTCTAGTTCAATAACTTCAGTATCAGTACATTTGCTATTAAAGTATGTTTTGTAATCTTCATCAAGATATCCAGCACAACAAATTTCTAATCCTACAGAATGTCTATTCATCCATCCTGATCCTGTTCTTCCAAGGTGCCACCCCTGGCACTTTTCTGGAAATGCTTGCACCATGACACCATCATATTCAGTATCACCTGTTCTATGATTTCTTCCGCCTAATACAAACTCTGTTGCTACTCTACCTCTCTTATCTCTACCCCAGTGATCTATTGTTCTATATGGGTTTTCTCTACCTGCTGTATGATGTAAAAATATATACTCATTAGTTATGGGTCCATTAACATATTCACCTTTAGGTAAATAGTACTTATGAATAGTTTGATTATATTCTGTAATAAAATATTCCTCAAATATATCACTGTCCTCATCTATTTCATCTAATACCAGTATAGGTTTATTTAAAAGAAGTGTCCATACAGGAGAATCAACTATACCTGTTACTGGAAAGTTATTAGAAAGCTGAAATCTAATTACTGCTTTCTCAGTCAATGGACCAAAATGACCATCAACTGTTATCTTTAATGCTGTTTGAAGTGTTTTGACATCTTGCCCTTTATCACCTTTTTTTAGAAGTTTCATATTAATCCTCTATTTTAGATGCAGCTTCTTCCATTGCTTGTTTAAATGCGTTAGCTTCTTCAGAATTTGGGTTAGACCCTTCTTCTTGAGAAGCGTACTGTTGAGCCATAAACATTTGAGCTTGCATACGTTCTGCTCTAGACTTCTCAATAGTAGCTAGCAACATTTCATATTCTGCTTGTATTTCTAAATGAGGGATGTTGTCTTTGTAGAATGCAGTGATTTCTTCTCTGCGTGCTGCCATTTCCTCTTTAGATAAAGTAGGATCTTGATCTTGTAATGGGTTTTGGTTTTTAGAATTTGCCATTTTACTTTTTTTTAATTATTAAACGTAATTTATACAAATATATATATAAATAGTTTAAATAAAAAAAGTTTAGGCACTTTTCTATTTATTTTGTTTTTTCATTTAACGCTTTTTGCCTTTATGAAGGCCATGCTTTGCGTGTTGCTTACCTTTCTTGGTAGCTGCTCTTTTTTTCTTGTTAGCAGCAGCTAACTTCTTTCTTCCTGCTGCAGTGCTTTTAAGTTTAGCAATAGTTTTAGAAGGTGCATATACTTCTCCGGTATCCTTACTCTTTTTACCAGAAGGAGTTCTCCACTTCTGTTTAGTCCATTTGTCTAAACTCTTTTGTGATTTAGCTTTTGCCATTACTTCTTAGTTTTGTACCCACCACCATTAGCTTTGTAACGTTTAGCAAGCATTTGAGCTTTACGTGCAGACCATTGCCCTGGTGCTCCACCTTTCCCTCCTGCTTTAATAGAGTTGAAGAGTCTTTTACGCATTGCAGGCTTAGTGTAGTTGCCTGCCTTATTAACTGTACTTTTTTTCTTTGTTGGCATTATCTTCTTGATTTTGCCCCGGAGCATTTCCAACGCTTACGGGATAAGTTATTTGGTGTATTAGGATCATTTCTTTTTTTAGCAGAAAGCCTTTTCTTTATACCCAAGCTTCTTGCACAATAACTATCACCTTTTGAAGTACCAGGTTTAACTCTTGGGCCACCACCTTTAGCTTTACCGGCTTGACCATAACTAACCTTCTTACCAGATTTAGTTACTTTAACTTTTGCCTTTCCTTTTCTTGGTGTTGCCATTTTCTAAGATACTTTATTGTATTGTGCAACTCCATCATTATTGATAGTTTGTTCCCACTTAGTGCCATCTTCAGAAACAATCACTATACGAGAAAATGTTTTAGTTCCTGTTATAGTTTGATCTGATCCTATATTAACAGAGTTACCACATGTAAACTTTTTTAAATCTCCTAATGTAGTAAGCTCAGAGTTTAATTTAGGATGTTGTTTTAATCTTTCTTGTGTACCTGCATATCTAGCAATAGCAATGTAATCATCTGCTTTTGGTATCACTGATTTTTTTCTAGTCAGCATACTAATCATGTCTTGTAGTATATTTCCCATTTTTATTTATTTTGGTTTGTCAGTAAACTTGGAAACTTCTCTTCTAGTATATCTCTCAACATAGCACATCTTTCATACTCTTCTGATTCTATATACCATGCAATCATACCCTCTAATTCAGTTTGTAAAGGTCCGGAATCCGGATCAAAAGCCATCAGTGCAGAATCCCCATCTTTGAATGAATCTTCTAGTAATGTATGGAAATCAATTTCTCCTGTAAGAACTTTATATGAATTGTCATATGCTAAATTTACTTGATCTAATTCAGCTTCTTTTTTCTTAATATCTTCCATAGGATCATACTCCCTTCCGTCTTCTTCTTTACTCATATCTTAAATTATAGAGTTAGTTGCGTTTATATAATTAATATACAAATTATTTGTGAGGGTTGAAAATTAAATTCTATATTTCCGGACTACACCAGATTAAAAAAAATTTTATTTTTAATTTTTGTACCCCCCACGGTATTGTAAAAGTTTTGTGTTTGGCATTCTGAAGAGGATCTACTATTCTGCTCCCCAGCTAATTATTGCGGATAGGGTACCCCCGTATGTAAAGTGGTATCCAAAAACTTTTAAATTTCATAAATTATGTCAGTATTCTTCAGAAAAGTACAAATCAATGAGTCAACAGGCTCAGCAATGATTCAATGTACATCAACACCAATCACTAACAAAAAGACTACACTTGCTGGTCTCAACGTTGGTACAAGAACTCAAGGTAATATAACCTTCGGTCAATTATCTCTTATAGACCCTGAAACCAATCAGGTAATGAGAGCCAATCATCCAACAATCCAAGAGCTAATGAAAAAATTAGAACCTGGACAAGAGATGCCTGGATTCCGTATGTCTGATAATGCAGTAACGGACCTTAGAACTGGAGAACTCACAACACTAATGTGGGTGGAAGCAGTATAATCTTAATGGGTGTGTGTAACAGCACACCCTTTAATTAATATAAAGTTACAATTCCTATGTTACATTAACCAATTCTTTACCTTTATTTCTGCTCATCTTCCAATATCTACCTCTGCTCCCCAACTAATCTTTGCATATGACTAATAATTAGTAATTAGTTATGTAAAAATTATTTATTTGGGTGTTGCACAATGAAGATGACATCATATAAGCCATATAATATACCTTTAAGGCCATTAAAATAATAACTGGACCCTATATATATAAATATAGCTAACAACACTACAAGAGTGACAATAACACTCAACAATAAAACATAAGTAGTTGTTGTCTCTTCCTCTATAGGATAAGAGCCATAGTACCCGCAATATTGCAATAACAATACTTAGAGTAATGAGTCAAGCAATACCACTGACTATTCTGAAATAGTGTCAGCCAATAATGGATAAGCACTCTAAGTTATTTAACAATCTTTACGTAGAGCACCAATCAAAATGATTGAATGTACACTGAATATACTAACAAACAGAAGCAGTTATACTATTACTAGTATAGTATGAGGAGAACAAGAGCCTTAATCATCTGCTTCTTATGGGTGTCTTTACATTAACCACTAATACAAATACAATGAAACATACTAAAATTATGTTGGCTACAGTTGCAACATTTATCCTAACTGTTATATTCATAAACACAATCGTATGGTATCTAGAAGATACTTGGACATTTAAAGAATGCTTTGCACATGGTGCTACTATAGGCATATCAGTAATCTTTGGATGGTTACCTGCAACGTTTGTTGGTCGTGATATATATGAAAAACTTAATTACTAATCTTTAAACTATGAAAAAGCAATTTCTTTATCTAATGCTATTACTCTTTATTGGAGGACCGGTATTACAATCATGTGGATCCACACGTAATAGATGTGGGACATCAAAAAACAAAAAAGCTTGGGCCAAAAAGAATTATTGGGTATCTAAGAAAAAACACAAACGTTCTAAATGGGGTAGATAGTCTATCCCTTTTTTAAATTAAAACCACAAAATCATGCAAGTAAAAATTATTAATCCTGAACAATTCGTTCAGCACAACAACAAAATTGGTATACTAATGTATACTAACATTGAAAGTCCAACAGTTAACCTATTTACAGGAGAACAACATTTCGTAATCAAACGTAATGAAATTGAATCACCACTAATGGAAGATTTAAATGAAGAGTTACTTAACAACAATGAGTTAAGAGCACTTGCTTTGGACAACAACTTAATAGAGATTAAAAGATTCTCTATGGTAGAATATATAAACTATTGTCAATCTTATAATAAATAAAGCCATGAAATCAACTTATAAAAAAATTCTCAGATCAATTATTAAAATAGTATTTGTTGTAATATCACCTATACTTGCAACAATTACATTAACAGCTATCGTATTTAATGATGGCTTTATATCTACACCATTAGTATGGACTGGACTTGTTCTATCTTACTTTACAGTACTGATATTAGCAGTCGTAGTATATAATTACTTACCAAAAGTATATATGTTACCTAAGTTTCACATTGAATTCTTACCATTAATTGGTTTTGGAATAGGTCTTGACCATGGTAATCTTGGTAAAGATATAAGTGTAATAGTGTTTATCCCATTTGTATCATTGGAAATAAAACAACACGTTTAACAAATTAAAAGTGCCACACCTGACACCCTAACAACACCAGTATTATTATATATATTATTACTAGGTAGTAAGGCTAGGGAAACACACAGCATATATGGTTAGTGGTAACCTAACATAGTGGGTCCAATCTTTAGTATTGGCCTGCTATGTTTATTAAAATTAAATCAATGGGAAAAAATAATACAACATACGTTATATCAGAAAAAACAACTAAAGAAATTATATATGGAATAGTCAACAAGACAAAGTTGTCTAATTCTAAAAATATTGTGCATATCATGAATATCCTTAATGAAGGATTGAGTGAGTCACATATGAGTTTTATTTTAAATAGTATCTTATCTTATAAAGAAATTAAGACTTTAAAGATAGATGATATTGTTAAAGTAAAACCACCAAGCTATCATGCAGGTACAAACTTTGAATGGGATGTGCTAATTGATAAAGGTCTTGCTACTATAGATGGTTATGTCTATGGTAGAATTAAAACAGATGGTTCATGGTCTGATGAGTTTGATCCTTATCATCAAAATATGGAGGTAATGCTTTATTATTATGATATAGAGAACCAAGTTATTAAAGAAGAGTCAGCAAAAATTAATACATTTGACATAGAGGTAGTAGATAAAAAGACTATCCCTTTCTTTAATAAAGTAGTTCAAACAGAATTATTCAGTGAAATTAATGAAACTGATACCAATGAAATATCAATTTAAAATCAAGACATGGCAACAATAAGTAGAGAACTATTAACCAGTGAGTATAACAAGTGGTTAAAAAGTGATAGATCTATACCTTTTGGTAAGATGATGAATGATAGGTATGGTATGAAAAATAATGAATTAAGTAAAGAAGTAGATCATAACTTTGCTTTATTGATTATCATGTCTAAACATGTCAAAGAACTATAGATTTGGTATAGTAAGCCGTGAGGTTATATTATCACCAAATTTGTCAATAAAAGCTAAAGCACTATACTCAGTTTTAGCATGTTATGCAAACAAACAAAGATCTTGTTTTCCTTCTATATCAACATTAGCGGATGACTTAAATGTAAGTCAAAGAACCACAAAGAGACTGATAAAAGAACTGAAAGACCAAGATTATGTTAAAAGAGTAGGTAGAAAGCTAATAATAAAATAACCTGTTAGCTATATATATGCAGACTTTTTACTCCTAATAATGAAAGACATGCTTATTATGTTATATTAGATACTAAAATTATTATATTTTTGTTAAACTTACTTAGCAAATAAAATGATAATACAGTTACCTAATGGACGCATAATTGAATGTTCAGTTGAGCAATATTTATCTTTATCAGATGATGAGATAAAAGACCTCAACGGTTTAGGTGGAGTATATACAAAAGAAGTGGGTAATCCTTTTTACAATCAATTTTCTGGTACACAAGAGAAAGAATCTGATGAAGATCCTGAAAGAATCATTGAAGACTCTAGATCTTTAGATGAGATAGAAAGTTCAGAAAAATTGGAAGACCCGTATTTTCATCCAGATGATATCTAAAAGATAGATAGAATCATTCACACATTTTATTAAATTTTAAAAAGCAAAAATTATGCAAAGTAAAGTAAACATCATTGCTGATGACATGGGAAATGTTATCCGCCAATCAAGCACAAGTTCAGAGTACGGTTATGTAAGATTACAACAAGACAGAGTTACCTTTGGTAATGGAGGTTGGGTTAAGAAATCAAACATAAGTACATTACTACACGGTAAATTAGAAGATCTACAATCTATTGGTTTAGAATCTATGACAACATTACCAGGTAAAATTATTATCAAAGAACAATTTGATCCTTTTTCAACTAATGATCCTGATAGAGACCTGAAATATGCAGGAGATACAGGTATTATCTGTTGTGTTGATGGAGAACCTATTTATAGGAAAACCTTTTTTGTTGCTGATGCAACAGCTGAGGATGTATTGTTAGCTCATAATAATGGTGCTGCAATCAGAGAAGCAAACGCTTCAACTTCATTTGACCTAGAGAAAAAACCAAAGAAAGCTACAACAGCTGAGGCATTTGGATTTGACTCATCAGAGGAAAAAGTAGAAGAAATTGTTGATGAGAAAGCAGAAGAATTAGTAGTAGAAGAAGAGGAAACATTTGAACTCTAAATAAACATCTCTGAAGGATGACTGAAAAGGGACTTGACCACTAGAAATAGTGTGATAGTCCCTTTTTTTATTATTAAAATCTGAAATTATATTAAATAAAAAATTAAAACTATATGTATGCTATCTCAAGAACAATTAAAACAACTAAAAGAAAAAGAAAGTAAAGAACTCCTAAGTAAAAAACTTCAACGTTACCACTATTATGGAATACTTGATGAATATCAGTTACATCCACCTACAATTATTAACAACTTTGAGTATACCAAGTTAAATTCATACCAACACTTCTTGTTTAAGAGAGTTTTACATGGGTTAAACGTATATGATAAAACTGAGGTTGAAAAGTTACATTGGGATAAAAAAAGAAGAATCTCTAAAGTTTGGAGAAGAGGTCAAAGGGAAATTAATGCCTGGAAACAAATGATTTGCAATAAAAAGATCAACAACTACTTTAAAAGAACATTTAAAGGTAAATCAGTTGAGTTCTTAATATCTATACCAGTTGATGAGTATTTAGAAGATTATAATAACACAATGTCTTTTAAAGATTTAGGTATAGTATATGAAGATGTGATACTTTTATTCATGTCAAAAGGTTTATTACCAGCAAATTACTTAACTTTAAGTCCAAATGACAATCAAAAAAAGTTGAAAGTATGATTCAACAAAAAAAGAAACTATGTAACAATTGCAATACGGAACAGTTTATCTGGAAAAATGATAAAGGAAACCGTTATTGCAAAAGTTGCTGGTACAAAAGTAAGAGTTCAGATGCTAAACCTTTAATGAGAAAACCTATTAAGCAAAAGTCAAAGAAAATGCAGGTTATTGAATTAGCTTACAGTAAACTTAGACGTAAGTTTCTTGAAGAGAATCCAATATGTCAAGCTGCTTTGCACAATTGCACGTTACATTCTACAGATGTACATCACAAGAAAGGACGTGGGGAATATCATTTAAAGGTTAGCACTTGGCTATCATCATGCAGGTCATGTCACATGTGGATAGAAGAACATCCAAAAGAGGCTATAGAATTAGGTTTTTCTGAGAAGAGGATTTAAATTTGATCTATAAAATTAGGTCCTATAGCTCAATTGGATAGAGCAACA
>PDMX01000405.1_pt1 | contig 48569 bp, 48 predicted proteins | sample 1515501 | NCBI WGS metagenome assembly PDMX01 (sample SAMN07343022, study PRJNA328102) | Marine metagenome, whole genome shotgun sequencing project. | biome: marine; feature: bay; material: water; isolation source: viruses from water sample < 0.22 micron filtered, nuclease treated ...
CTGTATGGGGTTGGCAAGTGAACTCTTTGGTCAGCCTGTATTCGATGTCGTTCAGATTACAGGCCATACCATATAGTGGGCTGTCTTGTGTAACTGCCATCCGTTTCTCCATGATTAGTGAATACTGCGAGTGATGAACGCTTGGTGGGAATGTCGCAGATACCACCCACCCATTGCGAACGTAGTCATGCACTTGGTCATAGACTACATATCGGAATGTTTTTACCCGTTGCATGGACACATTGCCCAAGCAAGGAAAATGATTACGCACACCTCAGCGGCGTAGCGTTTGAACTGATTGCCGTCATTCATTTCCACATCCCTTGGACTGGCTCGTATGGTATGAACAGGCACTCGTTGGTGTAGTAAGTGCCATCGGCGTTGTAAGTGGTCGTTCCACAACCAGCCATGAACTCGAAAGCTACTACTATCATCATAATGTAAACGATGATGCCAAGGGTGATGTATCCGAGTGCTTTGGTCACTCGTTGTGTCAGCGTTTGTTGTGGTGGCAACGTAGGCAACAAGACTATTTTTGTACGTTTCATATTACCCTCCAGCGACAAGGTTAATGGCAAGCTCAAAGGCCAGCCCAATTAAGTCAATAGCGAACATCGCTATATCAATTTCCAATTGTGTTGGTTGCATAGTTTGACTCCTCTGTCTCACATATGTAACAGATTGGTTACAGATGTCAACCAGTCTGTCGTAGTTGAAGTCCATAGAACTGCTTGCGGTACTCCTCAACCACTGGCTTTGGTAAGATGCTATTGTTGAGGATGGTATTGCAGATGTTCTCGAACTCGTCGGTTAGAATGTTGACGACGAACAAGTCGTACTGCGGTAGTTGCACTAGCTTCTTCAGTTTATCAACGTGATTGGCTAGTGTTGCCAAGCTAGTCTTTGACAAGACCGTCTTGGTAGGATTGCTGATATGTCTGATGATATTACTCCTTGGTTTGTTTGTTGATTTCGTCGTACTTGTCAGAGTGTTCGATGTGTTTCACTGTGAAAAGCGCAATGATATCTGCCGCCGCAACCATTTTGGTGATGGTTTTTTGGTCAGATGTTGGTGAAGGGAAGGCGATGTTATACATTTCTATCATCACCTCGTAGGTTTCGGCATATTCGTCGTAGGTCATATTGGCTCCTGTTTCGACGTAACTCTTCATAACTGGCTACAAATACCAGCGACAGGAAAGGGGACAACGTAGTTGCTGTCCCCTTGGTAGTTAGGCTGTCATCGCTTTGCCGATAGCACAAACCTTGTCGTAGGCTTGGCGGTTGGTGTTAGCTTTCTTGGTCAGACCAGCTTTGTACTGGCTGTAGTCTTTGTTTGGGTTCTTGCCTTGGAACCAAGCTTGGAAGCCAGCATCGTTGGCTCTGTTGCGAGAGTATTCATTCTTGCGAAGCCTGAACAACAAGAAGGCGGCAATGTTCCGAAGGTCATCGACAGAGACCTCGAACTTGCCATCGAACCACGACGAGATGTCGTCGGCAGAAGTCTTGTTGAGGTCATGGCTCTTGCGACCGACCTTGACGTTGACAGCGCAATCAGTTGAGAGGGACTTGGATGTGAATGTTTTTGTTACGGTTATCTTCATGGGTAGTAGTCTCCTGAGAGGGTTGGTTGTTTGTCTCACCGAGCCAGCGGCATCAGCGACACAATTTACTCCCCCCTACCCCCTTTGGGGGGTTCGACGACGAAGCCAAGTGTCTGATATGACAGACAACTGTACTCTATCCCCTAGTTAATTGCTGATAGATTAGCAGTATCTCAGAACTATCTCCCAATATAGCCCTCAGAAGGCTACAGAACTATAACAAAAACAAACACTTAGCAGTAGTAACTGACAGATATTTGTCATAAGTAGATGGGGGGGGTGGCAATGCCACCCCGCCGACGGGTTTCCTGTATGCCAGTCACCACCATTCCGAATTTTCTCACCTGATTTTGAAAACGATGTCTTACATTTGTAACAGGGACGATTTAACTTTTACTGTCGCGTTATTGTTACAAGCAGAAAATATTTGAGGAAACCTATGGCTAATGTTAAGAAAAACCCACACCCTACACACGGGACGGGACTGCCAGCAGTTACACCGCAACAAGTTGATAGAGTTCGTCGAAGTGTTCTTGACGTTGTTAGAAAAAACATACCAGCCGTAAGAGAGGTTCTTGATGGCCAACGCAAATGGGACAACCAACAAGTCCGTTTGTTTGGTATGATGCTCAACAAAGTGATGCCTGATCTTCACCACAGCTTTAACCAACACACGGTAGAAAACAAAAACGTCGATGAATTAACCGTCGATGAGCTAATGGAAATCGCTCGTCAAGGAGAAACAATCGAAGGAAAGGTCAACGATGACGATAACGAGAGCGGAAGCGGCGAAGAAACTATTACAGATACAGCAAGCGAAGACGGACTTCAGGGGGTTCGTGAAAGCCCTAGCCCCATCGTTTGAGTTAGCCCCGTTCCAAGAAGAGCTTGTAGATGTTCTCAACAGACTTGAAAATGACACGCTTGGAACAAGACGTTTACTCATCACTATGCCGCCTCGACATGGTAAGTCATGGTTGGCTTCTACTTTATTTCCAGTCTACTACCTTGCAAAGAAGCCAAATAGAAATGTTCTCGCCACCTCATACAACCAAGACCTTGCCAAAACATTCGGCAGACAAACACGCGACCATGCGCGGGAGCCTATTGTCGGTCAGGCGTTTTCTGACTTTACGTTGTCTGAGGAGAGCCGTGCTGTTGACGACTGGCGCACGACGATGGGCGGCACTTATTACGCGACAGGCATCGGCGGTTCTACAACGGGTCGTGCGGCGACGCTCCTATTAGTAGATGACCCCATCAAAGCTCGTGAAGAAGCAGACAGCGCAACACAGCGCAACAAGACTTGGAGTTACTATGTCTCTGCTCTAACAACTCGTAAGCAACCAGAGCCAGACGGAACTGCGGCAATCGAAATCGTTATCCTAACCCGCTGGCATCCTGACGACGTAGCTGGGCGCTTGATGGAAACGGACGACTGGAGAGAGGGTGCTTGGCATCATGTAAACTTCCCAGCGGTCAGAAAGGTGTCAAGCAATGTCAAGAGGTCAGTGGCGGAACTCCCAGAAGACGATCCGCGCTTCATACCGCAGGGTCAACTCAGCAAGGTCTCTGTCACAAAAAGACACTACCAAGATGAGCGAGAGGAAGCACTCTGGCCTGAGAGGTTCCCTCTTGACGAACTCAAGAAAAGAGAGCGTTTAGACCCCAGAGAGTTTGCGTCCCTCTATCAACAGTCACCCTTCATCCGTGGCGGTAATATCATAAAAGAAAGTTGGTGGCAGTGGGACGACGACAAGCCTGACTGTAACCAGCTTATAATTGTAGCAGACACCGCGTTCAAGAAAACCGAGCAAGCTGACTACTCCGTGCTAATGGTTATGGGGCTAGACAGAAACGGTGACATGCACATTCTTGACCTAATAAGAAACAAGTACGACTTCCCTGAGCTAAAGAGAGTTTGCACACAGGTCAACGCCAGATGGCGAGGCAACGGACTAAGAGGGATGTACATTGAGGACAAGGCCAGCGGCCAATCTTTGATACAAGAACTAAGGAACCAGTCAGGTGTGTCCGTCCTTCCGTACAAAGTTTCGGCAGATAAAGTGGCTAGGTTAAACGCTGTGACACCTCTGATAGAAGGCGGCAGAGTGTTCCTTCCTCGCTCTGCACATTGGCTGGACACATTCATGCTGGAGTGTCAAGCTTTCCCTAACGGAACAAACGACGACCAAGTGGACGCTTTATCTATGGGACTTGATGTATTATCCAGAATGGGCGGCGTTGTAAATGATATGTTTAGTGGGACGATGGATGTGTCTTCGTCACTTAATAAACAGTTTGACCAGAAGAGCGACGCCACCAACTGGTGGGAAAAAGCCGCTAAATCGGAAGACAAGTACATGAAGTCTTGGGGTGAAATGTAGATGCGTTATAAAGATATAAAGCTTGATAAGCATAACATGGTGGTAGACCTGTCCAACTTGGCAGAGCCTCTAATGGACTACCAAGACATCTCCGACATGCTTTCTGACGAACAAGAAATAAAGATTGTTGATTACGTCCGTGCGCTAACAAAGATGTCCTTTGAGCGGATTAGCCGACGTTACGACCATTGGCGGGACGCTGACCGCGCTCACGACGTATGGGTTCCAGCCGACAGCACGAAGTTCCGAGAGAAGGCAGTAGTAGCCGACACTCGCGCAATTGCCGACACAGTTATGACATACCTCATGGCGGCGCTCGCTGGGCGTAACCCTATGTTCCAGCTTGAAGGTCTTAACAGAAAGTCTCGCAAAGCCTCTCTTATTCTTGAGCGCCTTTTGCACCAGCACATGCGTCGTACAGCAGGGGAAGCCCGCATAGCGCAAATGCTTATGGACAGCATAAGATACGGCTTCGCCCCCACAAAATGTATATGGGACACAAAGACAAACACCAACCAAATCATTAACTTCGATCCTCGCAAATGCTTCCCAGACCCACGGGTACAGTGGGGAGATTGGGATCGTATGCAGTACGTGGTCTTCACAGACCACATGTCTACAAACGCCTTATACGGCTCAGGCCATTACCCAAAGCTTCAGAAATATCCTGGACTACGTAGCAAGCACAACGCTAACTTTAAGTCAGGCTGGGATGCTCATCGCTGGGTAAAGGAAGAGGGCAAGGGGTTAAACATCAATCCTGAAGACCCGAAGGGCGACGAGAACGGATACCACTTCACCCTTGACGACACACGAGTGGTTGATGAGGCGTGGGTTAGGTTGAACGGCTACGAAGTTGGCCTACCTCAAATAGAGCAACTATGGGTTCTCATAACCATTCTTGACGAAGACGCAGTAATCCGTATGCAGTTAAACCCATACGGCAGGCAGTTCCCTGTCGCTTTTGGTGGTCTGTACAACGATCAGCACAAAACATACAGCCAATCTCTTTACGATCTGTTGCTTCCTATGCACGAGATTAGCACATGGTTGCTACGCTCGCGTATCGACAACGTGCAAGCCGCACTGAACAACCTTATTTTCGTAGACCCAACGGCGGTTAGTGTTCCTGACTTGATTGACCGTAATCCGTGGGGTGTAGTCCGAACACTGCCAGGCACAAAGCCAGGTGACGGAATATTTATTGCAGAAGTCCCAGACGTGACACGAGGCCACTGGAACGACATATCTGCAATGTCAGACCTGAAACAACGTGTCAGTGCCGCATCAGATGCCCAACAGGGCATGCCAACAGCAGATGGTGTACGAACTGCTACAGAAATACAGAGACTTACTCAGCTAGGCTCTCAGCGCCTTGGTGTTCTTGCCCGTGTTCTTTCTGCTCAGTCAGTTAGGCCGCTAGTAAGGATGATGACAGCGAACTTACAAGATGCCCTAGAATACGAAGGTTCTCTGCGTATGATGGACGGTCAAGCGCCTGGTGAGTTAAGCCGCATGATTGAAGACGGGTACATAGACTTTGACGTATCTATGCTCCAAGGCGACATCGACTACTTAGTAGTGGATGGGACATTGCCAGTAGAGCCAACAAGAAACGCCGAGACTTGGATGAATATGCTTTCTGTCGTCGGTAAATCAGGTCTGCAAATGGAGTACAAGACTGGTCGAATAATCGAAGAAGCCATCCGCGCTATGGGTGTTTCCGACGTAGAGCAGTTTAAGATCAGTAAGGAAGAGGCGGCGCAAGGCCCAACTCCCTCTCAAGAAATGGCCCTTATGGAGAAAGCCCGTGGCGCATCTGTGATGCCTGAAGAGCAGATGCAAAGGGAGATAGAAAAAGGAAACCTAAAGCCAGCAAGGGAGAACATGTAATGCCCAACCCCTCACCAGAGAGCCTAGAGAACGCCGCAAACTTCTCAGGCATCCAAAAAGAATACGTAGACGCAAAGGTCAAAAGCATAGCTAAACTACTTGTGGCCGAGCTTCGCGCCGAATTAGTACAGCATATTGGGGAAGCCTCGACCCCAACAGTAGAGGACAGGGTTCTCCTAGATTTGGTGAAACGTGTGTCTGACCTAGAAGATCGTTACAACGAGGACGACAGGTATGCCCTCACTACTGCTAAATTAAAGCACTTAATGAAGAGTATGGGGATAGAATAGGATGGCCTTTACTAGACCTACTGGCGAACAGATAAATTTTCGTTCGGCCGCCACTGGCACACATCTTCTTGACACCTACCTAGAGAACTGTGAGCTAGGGGGACGAACTCTTTATGACTTGCTCGGAGATGTTTTTGACGCAAACGGAAACCCAGACCCTAACATTTTTGCTTTTCGGGTAGAGGTAGCCACACAAAAACTTCAAGTCCGTGTCGGAACTAACGCATCAGCGCCTTGGATTGATGTGCCAGAAGGTACTTTCTTCAAGCCTACAGGTGCTTTCCAAGTAGGTACTGTGTACCAGAACCACGACTTATTCTCTTACAACGATAATCTCTACATTGTTTCCGAGCCACACACCGCTGGCGCGGCTCCAGACCCGACCAAAGTTATGCTTGCCATATCTGGAGGAAACTCCATTGTCCCAGCGAGCAACGTGGACATAGCTGGAAACTACAACGCTTTCATTAGGTTGAACGACACAGCCTCAGCCTATGAGATTACACCGTTCGCTGACAGCAACATATTTTACGGCTTGAACACTTCTGGCAACGAAATAGAGATTACTACTATAGGGAAGGACAAGGTTCTTTCTGACTCTTCACTTGTTCAAAGTCTTTATAACTATGCCAATGGTATTACCGACCCGCTAGTGACAGACGGCTTCTGGGACTTGACCTACTTAGCCCCTAAAGCACCACCCACACCAGCAGTCGTTTACTCCTATATATATGGAGATGTTAATCAAGACGATAACTTCTCAAGTTTGCCAGGTTTCTCATACTCGACTCCTGACAATGACGACGTACAAGAGTTAGCCAATGTTCTACAGACCAAGCCTGCTCACGTTTACGATAAGGGAAATGTAAGCTTTCCGACCGACTATTATTACTTTTGGCTGAACACGATAAAGCCCCACATCATTGCCAACCAGTCAACATACGAAAACATGTTGATACCTTTAGGAACTGGGACAGTTCCTCTTTTCCAAGAGGTACAATCTTCTCAGGCACAGTCTTACGACGTAGACGACTATGACGAGTGGGTAATGTCTAACGGCAACCTAGACCTAGCGGTGGTCGATAATAAATTAGTGGTGAACATACTATGAAGATAGACGTATCAAAACTGGGCTACCGCTGGAAGGGTGAGCTAGACAACGCTACTTCTTACAAGAAGGGTGACACTGTGCGCTCAAATAATGAAGTGCATGTCTTCACGCGGGATAGCTCTTCAAACCACTCAGCTAACTTAGTAAAGGCGGCGGTGGGTCAAAACGAACTGGTCAAGGGTCAGGTTGCCGTAAATTCCACGTCAACACCTATAGGTTATGAAGGTATGGAGTTACATTCAGCTTCTAGCGGCGGCTCGTTCATATCAGAGTTTCGCCACGGAAGAGAAAAGAATGGCACAAGGGCTGTCTCACTGATAAAAACAAACAACTCTGGCGCTCAATACTATCCTGGTTATCATCTAGGCGCGATTATGACAGACGGTACTGTCCGCCTGTGGGGATATCGGGACTCTGGTGCGCTTGGGAGAGGCACAAACAATGTGAACGACATGCTCCCATCAATGGCGGCATTACCCAAAGACGCGGCTAGAATTAAAAAGGGTTGGTCTTTCCATATGCACATGTTTTTGCTGGATGAAGACAACAGGCTTTGGGGTGCAGGATTACGCTCATCTGGGCATGGAAGCAACTCCGAGTCTTTAGTTTTTAAGCCTATAAGCCACGAGACTGGTTACGCAATACAAGAAGAGATCACGGACATAAGTGGTGGCTATGATTACTATGGCTATCATGGTTTCATGGCGCTTGGCGTTAGCGGGAAGGTGTACGCTTGGGGTCAACAGCGTCAGTATCACTTCGGATTGAAAGACGGCAACGTAGCTAATATCGACCAGCCCACAGTTGTTCCGATCAGCGAAGAACACCCAATGGCCTACATCTACAACCATCAGGCCACTTACTCTACAAGTCATCTTGTCACTAGGGAAGGCAAGCTCTACACGGCAGGGCAAAACAGTCGGAACTTGCATGCTTATGATACCGCCGATTTGGGACATATACTATTCGACCCTTGGGGTTCTGAAAACGCAAAGGTGCGTTGGGTTCAGCTTCACGAGAGTGACAGTCACTGGCAAAATGGCTCTCAATACAACCATCACACAGCCGTAACGCTGGAAGATGGAAGATGCTACGTCATTGGCAACGGTAACGGACAAGTCGGTTTTGGAACCGCCTCCACGGATGCTGGGTGGGTTTACCAATGGACGTTAGACCCAAGACACCCGTTTCATTACAATGTAGAAAAGCTGATGACCACTAACGGCGGTTACGCAACTGCAATGGCTTGGATGAAGGATGGAACTCTACAGCACAGGGGTTACTCGGTTAGCTCTCCTACTAACGTAGGAACCACAGAATGGACTAAGTTCGATAGCACTACTTCGGGGTATCTAGGGCCAGACATAGCAAATATCGCTGATATGAGGGGTAATGGCGGGACGCATGGCGCTTTCTGGATGATCAGAACCTCCGACAATAAAATGATCGGAATAGGCAAAACAGATCAAGGGCCATCTGGGACAGGAAACTATGATAGTAATATCAATGGGGCTACTCCATCGACTGCTAATAACACCCACATGAACTGGGTGAAGTGTCCCGCAAACTTAGTGGACTTCTCTTTGCACGGGTACACACAGGCTTCCAATGGATATTCAACTGTTCATGCTCTTGACGATAAGGGCAGAACTTGGGTTTGGGGTTCTGGAACTAATGGTGCAACACAGGACGACGACAATGAACCAATTGCTATACCAAAGATGGTAACTTACTAGGAGGCATTAGATGGCAACCATTAACTTAGGCACAGTAGGCTTTACGTTCAGGGGCGTATACGACGCCGCCGTAACGTATGCCAAGCAGGATATTGTTCGGGAAGGCGTGGACACATACGTCAGCCTTGTAGACAGTAATACTGCGAACACGCCATCTACTTCTGCTACTCAGTGGTCTGTATTCACTCAAGGCATTGGGCAAAATACAGGAACCAACAACGGTGGCGTTTGGTATTTTGATGGAACGAACGTAGTCTCTTTAGCGCCTGGTTCAGCGGACGAAGTGCTACGCATCGGTTCAAGCGGAAACCCAGAGTGGGCAATAGATGACAGTCGTTCAGGTGTAAGGGTGGCTAACCTCCCATCTGGGCGTTCTCAGATGATTTACAACAAATACTACGGAGTTATGGAAGACGGTAGCCTGCGTTCTTGGGGTTACAATGGTAACTACCAGCACGGCACTGGCTCTGCGACTAGCGCCAAGTCCTATCCTATCAATGTCGGGTTTCCTCACGGTTTTGTTGGGTGCAAGTTAGACGAACGTAAGCTGTCAAATAGAAACAAAACCACAGTGACCCTTGCCGTAACGCAAGGCACAGACAGCGGCGGCAACCCTATCTTCGTGATCGACGGCGTAGACAACCCTAACATCGACATGACTAAGGGCAACATCTACAAGTTTGACCAGACCGACAGCACCAACACAGAAGACCTAGTGTTTGAGGAAAGCACAGATAGCGGCGTAACATGGTCTAGCTTAACGCTTAGTGAGATTGGTAACAATGATGTTACCAGCGTTTACACGGCAAGCGGCCTAACTGCTGGCACAGACCGTGTTACTTACATACGCATCGGTGAAGACGAAACGAATATGTATCGCTACGTCGGCTCCACAACTGGCTCAACTATGGGCAACACCATAACTCTAAACACGAATGGCTTTGTTAAATACTTTAGGCATCAAGGAGGTTACTTCTTTATGCACTATAACAACGCTACTGGTGCTATAGACAACAACGGTAACGTATGGATGTGGGGCAACAACGGTAATGGCGTGTGCGGGACAGGCTCAACAAGCAATCAGTACACACCATACAATGCTACAGCAAACGCAACAAACAGCGTTAATGGGAAAACGGCAAAGCTATTTAGCCGCGAGGTTGGAGCAGAATCCAACAACACATGTTGTTGGGTTCTATGCACCGACGGCTCAGTGCATCATGCTGGTTACAGCGCTCACGGGCAAACAGGTAACGGTTCAGCCGCCACGAACTACTTTGTGCAAATGCTGAATGTTACTAAGGTCGTTGATATACACCAAAGCTGTGACAACACACCGTTTCTGATTATGCTAGAAGCTAACGGCGACATAAAGCATGTAGGGTATGGCGGCACATACGGGAACGGGGCTAACACTAACAACTCTAGTGTACCGCTTACAATTACCTCAGTTACTCAAAGGGTTGCAGAAATTCTGTATGTAGGCCGCCGCATGACTTTTGTCAGAGACATCGACGGTAACTGCTGGAACTGGGGCAATGATAACTATGGGTTCCTTGCCCGTTCTGGTACTGCTGGCAACTATTCAGCGGCCATCGTTTACAACAACAACGCATCTGGAACTGACTGCGTATGCGAGGCTGTTGGCAATCCTGACGGAGACACTTACGAAAGTAGCTACATCAGAACGGCAAGCGGCTTAGTTAAGTCCTCTGGGTACAATGGCTATGGCCAGCTAGGGAACGGAAACACATCTGCCGCAACAACTTGGCAGGATTTAACGGGAACCGTTACCTCATACTGGGCGCATAATGACTTCGGTACATTCCCTCAAGGCGGGTTCCCATCATTCAGCGCAAGAAAAATTATTAAATTACTTGCTCATGGTTCGGGAAGCTATGGCTACTTCATCTGTTTGGACGACGAAGGCGCGGCCTATGGATGTGGCTACAATGGTAATGGACAGCTAGGAACTGGTGACACCACAACCCTAAATGCTGGGCAGATACATAGGTGGTTCGTACCCAAGAAACTCATGGATGTTTCAGTTGCTGGGTATAGCCAGTACGGACACACTTGGGGTTTGACTGAAGACGGCCACTTAGTCTGTTCTGGTTATAACGGCGATAGCTGTTTGACAGGTGACGATGCAGAGCGCCAAGACGTTCATAAGTACGTGGTATTCTAATGGCACAGGTAACAATGACAAAACTTGAGTTAGAGCAACTCGTCGAGCGTTCCGCTCGCCGTGGTGCTAAAGAAGCTTTGTCCAGCATCGGACTGCACGACGAAACAGCAGGCAAAGACATTCACGACTTACGCCAACTCATTGACGGTTGGAGAGACGTAAAGAAATCTGTTGTAACGACCACCGTTAAGTGGTTTGTTCTAGTTATACTGGGGATCATATCAGTGGGTGCATGGACACGCTTCAATGACTAAACAAGAACAAGCAAGAATACTTGACGAACTTATATCTTCTAACGGTTGGGGATTGCTACACCAGAAGATGCAAGACGAAATTATCTCAGCGGCATATCAACTTTCAGAAAACAAAAATTTGAGTACCGATGAGATGCACTTCCGAAGAGGGGCGATGTGGGCCGCTCGTCGGATGATAGAACTGCCGACTAATATGAAAATGCTTATCGACAACGAGTTGCTGATGGATGCGGCAACGGCTAGGGCAGAAACCGAAAAAAACCAATAGAGTGCTACGGCCCTCAAGCAACAGTCCGCTACGGCTGACAGGAGAATAAAATGGCAGAAAGAGATGATCAACTGATCCAACAATTGGCAGGGAAAAAGTTAGGCGACGCAAACGCACAGCCTGCACCACAAGGACCGACTCCACCACCACAAGGCCAGCCTGCACCACAGGCTCCACCAGCAGAAAAAGAAACTCCGACGACAGATCAGGAGAAGGCGGCTTCAATGATGTCGCCTACTACAGAAGCTGACAACTCCATGAACGACAGCATTAAAATGCTTGAGGTCGATTTTGGTGGGGAGAAAAGACAGCTATCTGAAGACCAGATACGGGAAACTTTTAATAGATACCGTGACTTAAACTACAAGCATGCCAATGAGATAAAGCCTGTAGAGCCTGCAATGAAGTTTGTGCAGGACATTATGAACCGTGCGAAACAAAGCGGTAAAGAAATAAACGGCGAAGACATGGCGCAGTTTTTACAAGCGGCTACTCAAGCTTTTGTAAAAAATCCGCAGATGGGTGGTCAGAGAGACAACACTCCAGACCGACAAGGCGATAGTGTCACTGGTCAACGAAACGTACCCAGCGAGATGGAAGACCAGATCAAGCGTTGGGAAGAAGAGAACGCAGTTACTCTGCCGCCTCTCTACCGCGATGGCATGGCTCAGATGGCGGCTTTGCGTCAAGAGAACGCTCAGATGCAACAGATGATGAACCAGTTTTTGGCTTCAGCGCAGGGAATAAACCAAGACGCGGCAAAGGCGGCTATGTCTGCTGAAGAGCAAGCTAACCAAGCTTATCGTCAGCAAGCGGCAAACAACCTGAATAGCGCTCAATCTGAGTACGGGCTACCAGACTCCGACGAAGACGACTTCTTTAACTTTGCTTTCGAGAGAGGTTTTACACTGGAAGACTTCATTGACGGAGACCTCACTAAGAAAGTGATGGGGGATTACGCCGCAGTAAAGAACACTCCAGAAATGGAACGACTACGTAACATGGCTAAACGTCGCCAAGCCTACACAGGTGCATCTTCTTCGTCTCCAGGTTCGCCAGGCGAAAGTTCTTCACCGAACGTAGATCAAGACTTTATGAACAGCGTGGCAGAGAAAGCCATGCGTAAGCGTAACTTGATATAAATTCTTAAAAGAGGGACGACACTACGTCCCTCTTGCACTCTAATAAGAAAGTACAGTGACGCTACGGCCTCATTCATCTGTGCAAAATAAGGCTAAAAGCAAACTATTAAGCTGTACGCTAAACTGTTTGTAGTGGCCAACCAAATCTTAACGTAACCCTTTGTGTCATGGAGATATATTATGACCGCAATTACAGGACTACGTGGGACTGGTCAGTTCACTACCGACTTCCGTCCTACGAATTATCGGGAGCTATTCACGCTCCTAGAACCAAATGGCACTGCGCCTCTGCAAGCCCTGCTTTCAATGGCTGGCTCAGAAAGCACAGATGACCCTAAGTACAACCACTTCCGTGATGAGTTGCCTGACCGCACATTGACTGTTGACGGTGCTATTGCATCTGCCGCAACAGGCGCTGTCGTAGTTGACAACGATGATGACGAAGCCTTCGTTGTTGCTGGTACTGTCTTGCAGAACCAGTCAACTGGCGAAATCATGCATGCAACAGCGGATGCGAACCTCGGCACAAACACACTGACTGTTACTCGTAACATCGGTGGTACAACCCATCAGATTGCTGATGGCGACGTACTTGTTATTGCTGGCTTCGCAGATCAGGAAGGTGGCTCTAGCCCAACAGCTATTAGCTTTGATCCAACTCTTGACCACAACTTTACGCAAATCTTCAAGACTGCCGTACAAGTATCAGGCACATTGCAGAACACATACTTGCGTACAGGTGACAAAGAGCAGGAGCAATTGACTAAAGCACTCAAGTTGCACATGGGCGACATTGAGCGGGCTATGTTCTTTGGTCAGCGTCACGAAGCAAACGGCTCAACAGCCTCACCAACACGTTACACTGGCGGTCTGCAAAGCATGATCACCAACGTAACCGACGGTGCATCATTCGGCGCATCAGCAAACGTGATCACTGAAAAAGAGTTTGATCGTCTGTTAATCGAAGACATCTTCGCTTACGGTGCGTCTGAAAAAGTTGCTTTCTGTGGCTCTCGCGTTATTTCCAACCTTATGGAAATCGGCAAGAACCGCTGGCAACCAACTCAGATTGACAACGCTTACGGTGTTTCACTAACACGTTACACCACATACGCTGGCGATCTGTTGGTTTACATGCACCCAATGTTCCGTCAAACAGGTATGGATCAGGAAATGTTTGTCCTAGATATGGGCGAACTGAAGTACCGTTACATGCAGGGTCGTGACACCCAGCTTGTTCGTGACATCCAGACTCCAGACTTTGACGGTGTGAAGCACATGTACATGACTGAGTGCGGCTTGGAAATGACTCAAGCTAAAGTGCATCACCGCATCAAAGGCTGGACAGCAGTTGCCTAGTCATAGGGACGACTAGCTTGTTTCCAAACACATACACTAAGGGCGGGCCAACCCGCCCTTATTTGTTTGGAGTTAGAAATGGCAATAATTGAGAAGTCTGACAAAACCAGCGCAATCAAGGCGGTCAAGAAGGTAGCCGCTAGTAAAGCTACTCCTGCGCCTAAAAACGATCAGCGCAAGAACAACACAATCTATGTCTCATCTGAAGAAGAGATTGTGCGTTTAGACATCACTTTACGCGGTCACAGATACCGTAGTTACTGGGACGACGATAGAGAGTATTTGTTCTTTTCAGTAGCACCAGAACATACAGAAGCTTTTGAGATGCATACTTGGTTTGTCCAAGGTCGGTTTATGAAACACGGGGCATAGTTAAATGGCTATTGAAGTACCACGTTTATACGATGACATAAAAGGCAATAGACCAGCAAACGAGGACGTAAAGCATTACGATCCTGGAACTGGCCGAAATGACATGCCTGGTGCTAGAGATTTACGTGATACCGTAGATGCCAATACTAAGAATGACATCGAGGGCAAGTGGCGCGAATACTGGGATGGTAAAGAGGGGCGTAACAGATACTCTGTAAACAACCCTCACCTCTCTGAGCCATACTCAAACTTAGAGGCGCTTGTGTTCCAAGCTCTACGTCGTTATGGCGACATGCATCCTGGCACAATCGACGGCGAAGTTATGATGATGTTTGTTGAGTTTGCTAACTTAACGATTGAAGACTTGCGCGGTCATGCCTATTGGGACAACCCAGAGATAGATTACTACACACACCCCTCTGAACAGCGGCCCATACCTGACAGTATCGTCGTGTCTGGATTGCTGTACCACTATTCTGTTCAGCAACAGTCCAACAAGATTGAAGCTTACGGCCCTATGTATTTCAAGATGATGAACAGAATACTTTACCAAAGAAAGTTTGGCTCTGGAAAAATTGAAGTGTCGCCTTGGGATCGCTCTCAAGCCCCTAGTGGAACACAGGGTTACGACGCTAGGAGACGTTAATGTCAACAAGCTACGCCCCATCTGGTGTAAAGACTAAAGTTTATCCCTACGAGGATTTTCAAGGCATTGATGCGTCAAGAGACAAAGGCGCTTTAGACACTGGCCAGAAACAACACATGCTGAATATCTCCAACGGTTACGCCGACTGGAGGGGTTCTATTGTGCGTGATCCAGGTGCGACTCAAAGAACTCAGGGTGATGCAGTTGTTAAGCACGTCACCTTCTTTGGTCGAGACCTTGCGGTTTGGGCGCAGAAAGATGGCGGTGGCACAACCTTAAAATCAGAAAGAGCTATTGAGAACCCGCAGAGGTCTATAGAAGTAATTTGGGACTCAGCTACAAAAACAGTTCTTGACGATCCTTCAGGAGTCATCAGGCCGAGTGGCACACTTAGGTACTATGATGTTATTTTTGAAGAAGTGCCTAACTATCCTTTACTGACAGGTCTTGCTTGGGGCGATGAAGCCACAGGAACTCCCGTCTATATACTTCGCATAGCCGTAGAGAATGGCTACACGCTAGTGCCTACGGATGATGGTGGCACTCCTCCAACGGTAGAGGTCTCAGTAGACGAGGTTTTCAACAGAATTACAGTAACATCATCTGGCACACAATCTGGGGATGAAACTTATTTTGACGACTTCATAACAGCGCAAACGTCTAGCATGTACTTTTATGCGAACAGAACTGACGTAAAGCCTCAGTCCAACGGACACGAAGCTTTTGAGGTTTATCCTCAGACAGCCATTGTTACATCCACGATATTCAATAATAAGGTGGTGTTCGCGTCACGCGACTACCCTATGTACACTTACAATGGCTTTAAGTTTGAAAAGATTGAAGCTGACAGTGACCCACGTCCAGCCTACGTAGTCGCAGTTCAACGTCGTCTTGCGACTGCTGGACAGCCAGGCCGACGAACGATCATTGACTTTAGCAGAGTAGACAAGGAAGACATCTTCACGCTAGACGAAGACCCTGCCTCTGTACAGGTAACTCAAGGCTCTGACATCGACGTAGCAAACGTCATTGGTACTGCTGATGAGATACGGGGTCTTGGGGTTTTCGAGAACTCAAGACTTGCAGTGTTCACATTTGACCAGACGCTGGTTTACCAGCTACACCCTGACTACACACTATGGCAAATTGACGATAAAGCTAATATTAAAGTAGGCACTATATCTCATAACACCATTTGTCAGGCTGGTTCTGACTTACTTTTCTGCTCAAGAGACGGTGTACATTCACTTCGTCGCTCTGAAACAAACGGTGTGACTATCTTTACCATACCTATGTCCAACAAAATCGACCTTCTGTACAGAGAGTTTGTTCGGACAGTGCCTGACACTGAGCAAATAACAGCGTATTTCGACACAGACGAGGGGCAATACCATATATACTTCCCTCTATCAGACCTAATATCCAAGAGGCTCACCCTTACACTCAACCCTATGGCTGGTGGAGAAAGCAAGTGGTCTTCTGGGGACTTCTTAAACGTGCGGTGTGGCGACACATTGGGCGGCATAACTCTGCTGGGTACGCCAGGCGGTGTCTGGGAGCAGAACAAAGTAGAGGAAGTCGTAGAGTATAGCCCTGAAATGGTTATAACCACGCCCATACTTTGGCAGGGTGCTATCAACGACATTAAAGAAAGCTACAGCTTTATCTTACAAGCTACTGGAAAGGGCGAGTTACAGGTAGAAGCTTTCGACGAGCGCGGTAGATACATGTCTTCAATGCAGTTCCTTATTGAAGATGGCGGGGTGGACGACAAATTCCCTGATGTTCCGTTAAGTAGACAGTACGAAAGGAAGTTTGAACATCGTTATCGTGGTGTGCAATTTCGGTTTACAACAAGAGGTAAGGGGCTTCTAAAAATAATCGGCTTTGCCGTTACAGTGAGGACAGGATAAATGGCACGTTTAAGACAACAGCACCCGCAGAACTACGTTAATAGCGGTAACATTCACACAGACTTTGAGAACTTAATTCGTTACATCAACTCAGCAGAGCTTGGCAACAAGACTATAAGTGAATTGTTCGCCATACTCTTCGACGAAGAGGGTGTGTTCCGTGGTCCGATCCAAATGCGCCTCGACAGCCAAACAGGTATCCAGTACCGTGTGGGGCAGTACAACGGGGAAGAAGACGGCTGGGCTACGATTGCTGACATCGGTGATCTTCGTGGTCCTGCTGGTGCATCTGTTGGTAACGTCGAAGGCCCGTTCTTCTTTAACAGGCAGGACATTGAGATCGGTGGCCCTATCGACACGGTTACAATATCTGCTACAGGTTCTGGCTATACAGCCGCTCCTACTTTAACTTTCAGTGCGCCGAACGATCCTAACGGAGTTCAGGCTACGGCGACTGTAACTCTAGGCGGTGCTGCTGGTGACGAGGTTACAACAGTAACAATAACCAACGCGGGTTCTGGGTACTCTGCTGTTCCTACCATCACCTTCTCTGGTGGTAACGGAACTGGAGCGGCGGCAGTAGCAACTCTTGGCTCTCCTGTTTCTGTTGTTGATTACTCCTTTGACCCATCTACCGCAGACATCGTTGTTTATCGCAACGGTATCTTGCTTCACGAAGTAACGTCTGCTGGTACAGCCGCCCAGTACACATACAACACTACCGCTAATACAGTAACAGTGCAGAACGTAAATCCTGTGCTTGCTAACGCGGATAAGATCACTATCTATTCTGTTCGTTCTCAGGCGGTAACAAACTTTCGCCGTGACGATCAAGAGATCACAGGTACGACAACTCTTATATCCTTCGTCCACACATCTGACGAAAAGATTTTGGTCTGGCGTAACGGTATCTTACAAGAAGAAGGCGGCAACGCTGACTACCTTGCATCAGCAACAGCCAATACTATTACCTTCCTTGACCCAAACAATCCTCTTGGCGTGAACGACAAGGTTACTGTTCTTACTGTTGAGAACCAGTCTTTGAAAACAGTTGCTGGCCTTATGTTTGAGGATGAGTACACTGACGCTAACGGGTTTATTCGTTACAACAAGCTGTCTATCGACAACGATGACATACCTCAAGCAAAGGTCTCTAATCTAGCGACCTCTCTTGCAGGCAAAGCAAACATAACGAACTCGCTAACATCTCCCACATCTCCTTCAACTGGTGATCTGTGGCTTGACATCTCACAGGTTCCAGCCGTCCTAAAGTTCTATGACGGTGTACAGTGGCTATCCACTTCTCCTGAAAGCTCTTTGCCTACGTTCGTGCAATCTAACGCTGGCCAGTATGTACGTGTTAATGGCACAGGCACATCGCTTGAGTATGGTGACATCGACTTCTCGTCTCTTGTACCTAAGACTTACATGGGTGCGGCAAACGGTGTGGCCACACTGGACACTGCGGGTAAGCTCCCTGTTGGCCAGTTACCTGAAACATTCTCTACCATTACTCTTCCGTTCTTCTCGGTATGGGAAGATAGCTCCGCTACAGTAACTAACAAGACTTATTACATCACGCGGATGTGGAAGCAGACAATACGAATTGACGGCATTGCCTTTAAGCTTGCTGGAGGGTCATGTACTATTCAGCTTTCAGTTGACGGCTCTGTAATCGGAAGCACATACAGCGTGTCTTCTACTGCACAGTCTATATCTTTAGCCACCATTATTGAGATTGATGCTACGACTTCTGGCCGTAGACTTGAGCTTGTGGTAACTAACGCCTCCAGTGCCACGTCTTTAGAACTCGGCATCGCGGCGGCTACAGTAAACGTATAAGGGGACACTAATGCCAAACCCGAAAGAACGTAAGAATACTACCATGAGTGGCCAGCCTCGTCTGGAAGACAGCTACGGCGTTCGAGAATTTCTCGATGATTACGGTCCTATGTCTGTCATCACCCGTTTACTACAGGGTCACGACGACGAAATACCATCAATGCCATCTGGCCTTGGTGGTCTTGGGCTTGACGCTCTTGGTGGTGACGGAGATGGCAATACCAGTGGCAGGATAAAAGCGCTTAAAGACGCAGAGCAACAACGATTCAAAGAGATACGTGAGAAACGCACTATCAGTGACGCGATCATGCAGAGCGGTGACGATGGTTTAGGAAAGATTAAAGATGCTGACGACATCATAAGTCACTACAAAGCTATGGAAGGTGGCGACGACTCTCTGACTTATTCTCAGAGCGGAGAGATGGTCATGCCTGTTAGGGTTCAGCAAAACTTCCCAGAACTTGCTATGGCTGTACAAATGGCTATGGCTCAATCAGGTCTGAACCCAGATCAATATGTAGTAGGTAGCGACCAAGGTAACTACAACAGTGCCACAGGCGCACAGCAGTTTAACGATCCTTGGTACGTTAATCTTTGGAACAATGTGGCAGAAGGCGCAAGCAACTTATATGACAATGCGAGTAAAAACCTCGGCAATAGCTGGGACGATTTTGTACAAGACCCTCTCGGAAACGATTTAGTTCAGGCTGGATTAGCAGGGGCAGGCTCTTACGGCGCGGCTAAGTTGGCGGGTGCTGACAGCGACCAAGCAATGCAAGCCGCACTTGGTGGAGCGGCGGGCTATGGTCTCTCTGGCTTGGGTCAAGACAATCCTTTGACTACGAGTGAAAAGGTACTGTCAGGTGCTGTCGGTGCTTACGGTGCTTACAATGCATACGAGCCTCCTAGACCAGAACCTACTTACACTCCTTCCAACCCTTTGCCTAGCGACTACGGGCAGATTCTGGACGCTCAAAACGTGCCTTATGGTACGCCCAATCAACAGGCTAATCTGTCATCGACACTGCCCACTGCTACACCTCCTGCTTATAGCGGTACGCAGAAGCCTGCTGGAGTTACGTATCTCGAAGAGATTGACGACAGAGATGGGGGCAGTTCTTATCAAGAAGTCGGGCCTCAATACAGCCCTACGTTTGGTAGAAGTATATCTGCTCAGAGTAGACGGGCTGATGTGAGCGGGTTTGGTAACAAGGTATTGTACATGTGATCAGGTTTATGGAAGAAGAAGATGTGGGGAATTGTGTTAATTTGGGTGAGCAGTTCCACAAGTCATCGTACTGGAAATGGCTACCCTACGAAAAAGAAAAGACGTTCGACTACGTTATGCGAGGGATTGGTGACAAGCGAAAACTTATGCTTGTTGCAGAAGACACACCCTCTCAAAAGATTTTTGGTTTCTTTACCGCTAAGGTTGAACCCTTTTACTTCTGCGACGAGATGTGTTCAATCGAAGAGATTTTGTTTGTGTCCCCTGAGAACAGGGGAGGATCAACAGCCATCAAGTTTATGAAGGCTTGGGAGGCTTGGTCAATGGATGTTGGTGCAAGTCTTATGTATTTCTCCCCCACCTCTCATGGTCAAGGAGATAAGTGGGACGGTTTTATGAAAAGACTAGGACACCATAAGATAGGCTCTAGTTATAGGAAGGCGCTAAAATGAACGGAAAAACCTTTTCCCCGCCTCGGCACACTAATGTTCGCGGCCAACCACATATGCTCGCCTACATCAACGACGAAGAAGCATCGCTCCTGAAAGCTCTCGGCGGCGCGGGTAAACCTGTGCATGGTGTTCCTGCCTTCTACGACGAAGGCGACGACATGGATAGCATTGGCGGAGACCAGTCGGCTGGTCCAGATGGTCAACAGGGTACTGGCAATAACAACGCTGGGCCTAGTAGCGGCGGCGGTCGAGAAGACGGCATGGATCGGGACACCAGTAGCAGTAGTAGTAGTAGCAACCAAGCCGCTGATGACGCGGTGGCGGCTGGCAAGGCCGAAGCCGACTCTTGGAGCGGTTGGGCCAACACTGTAGGGCAGAACTACGCTAGTACGCAAAACCAAACAGTTGACTCAATGGGGAACATTACTACCGCCAACCCTGACGGATCAACTTCGACCACATTAAGCCAAGCACAACAAGACTTAAACACTGCCCGTGACACTAACAACTCGGCAGGCAAGTTGGCTGACAGAATCCAAGCCGCGATAGACACTGGCAAGTTCGACCCAAACCAGCCAATGGACAACATGAACGTATCACTGGCTATGATAGGAACTGGTCTCGTAGACAACAAGATGGCTAAATCAGAGCGTCTAGCCGCTCTGGAAGAGTTTGGTAGAAGAACTGCTGTGGCTGGCCAGATGAAGGGTGGCTACAACTTTGGCTTCATGGGGCCACCAAACGTGAACGACATTATGAACAACAACCCTGACATGACCCAAAAAGACATAGTAGAAGCTATGGCTAGGGGGTTCAACGCTCAGACAGGAACAAAAGGTGTCGGTTATAATGTGTTCGGTAAGACTGGCAAAGTTGGCAAGGGTTTGTTTGGTGATGTGTTTGGGATCGACGCTAACGGGAACTTAGGCATTAGGTCTGGCTGGCAGAACGTCGGCCAAAATATGGCCAACACAGCAAAGACTGGTCTTGGTGTTTTGGCAACTGTGAAAGGTGCGCCGAACATAGGGGCGGCCATCCAAGGCTTTAATTTCAACACAATGGCTCCGCTTTCTAGTTACGACTATACGAAAGAAAACTATGACCCCAACGCTCCAAAAGGAGCGAATATGAATGTGAACTACAACGTAACAGATGCTTTGCTTGGAAAATTTGTAGACCCTATTACGAGCAAAGCACTTGGCCCACTTGCTAAAGATATATACAACGCTACTAACAATGTAGCAATTACAGGCGCGTCTGTGGGCAAAGTCCAAGACATGGTGAACCAAGAGATTAGGGGCGTTCTTGCAGAAGCTGGATTTAAGGATACCGTCAACGTCGGCAGTATTGATTTGGAAAGTGGGTCTATCAATGGCCCGAATAATACGTCAGCTTCTGGCAAAGGTACGGCTCCAAAAGGTTCGGCTACAGCAGACTTGCAATCAGACATATCTAGTCAAGTAAACTCTGCCGCCCAACAAAGCTTGGACAACAAAAGCTCATCTAACTTTTCAGTTGAGTCAACCCCTTCTGTTTACTCTGGGAACAACGCTACGTCTTTTGCAAACAGCAATATGTCTGGCTCCATCCCTAGCAATACCAGCCATAGTGTTGGCACTAGCAACGTATCGAATAGTGCCGCAACATATAACGACAAAGATGGGAACATGTCTCCTGTCTCTCACAGCAAAAGCAACCCTAATGCTCCTACCACCAACAACGGCGACGACAACGACAACTCTGGTGACAGTTGGAAGTTAATTGGGGAGCAGATACAAAACATCGTAAACGAAGGGCAGAACAGTTCTGCTAATGTACTTAGCCCGATATCGTACAACAGTCCTACCACCTCCTCACGTCGCAGTGGCCTAAGTGGTATTGGGGCAGGCATGTTGACGCGAGGGAAGAACAGGGACTACGGTTCTGCTACATTTAGAACAGCGAGCAAGAATGAGATAGACCGAGGCGCAAGGCGCTCTGGGTTTGGCAACGGAATCATGTTTGGTTAAAGGAGAAAACTATGGGCGATACAGGATCAAACTCTAACGGGCCAGCACAAGGACCGCCACAAGGGTACGTTGCGAACAGCAATAAAAGTATTTCATGGGGCGGGCCTTCAGGCCCGAACGATGACAATGGTGGTGATGGTCGTGGTAGTGCCGATGACGGTAGTTACAACCCTAGAGGCAACCAAGTAAGCTCTAGCAACGCATCGAATATACCGAACTACAAATACATCACGAACTTTCTTAGTGAGGCTCAGTCTACTGAGTTTCGTGAAGGGGAGCGTAGAGACGTTGGAGACCCTACTGGTGACAAGGAGTTCTTAGGAAGAAACAGAATCCTTGGAGACGAGACAGTATTAACTGGCATGACACCTTTCGACAACAGCAAGCGAGGTCAGTTCTTAAAAGGACAAGGCGCTGGGTTTTCTTCTGAGGTTTCTGGAGATGCTTCAGTGGAACAGCAAATGGGTTCTGCTACACCTGGTGGAGAGATTGGGGAAGGACAGCAAGGCTTCGGCGCACGAGCGTTAGGCGGTAGCGACACTGTTGTGGAAAACATGGCTCCTCCTGGCGCGGAGCAGACGGAAACCCCAGTTGGTCAGAGCCAATCTGACTTACAGATTGACCCAAACATCCCACAACTAGGTCCAGGCCAATCAGTTGTTCCAGACGTGAACTACGTTTTGCCGACTGCGGGGCAACAGCAGATCATTGCGTTCTCTCCGAATGACCCTCAAGCTATGTACACGGCTCGTGGTCCGCTGTCACGTAACCTTACAACAGCCCGCTCTGGTTTCGGAATGAAGTATCTATAGGAGAATAAGATGGCTGGTATTGGTGAATTTTTGGGGAAGGGTTTGAACTCTCTGTACGGTAATGATGCCAACGGAGACCCTACAAGAGCGGGCATGTGGGCGCAAACAGTGGGCGCTGGGTACGATTACTACGAAGCCCAGAAAAAAGCCAAGCAGGATCGTCTTGACTACGAAGATGCTTTGGCTCGTCAGCAGGCCATAACCAATCAACAGCTACAGTTGGCACAACGACGAGCCGCTGAAGAGCAGTCTCTTCGTGGCGGGATTGTGAACCGTTCACAAATGCTTGAGCAAGCCATCAACCAAGCTCGTTTGGCTATGGGAGAACTTCCAGCAGTTACTCAGAACGACATAAACCAAAATTACCAGCAAATACGTGGTATGTATCAAGACGACTTAAACGAAACAATAGACAGAGTTAGTTCACAGGGCTTTGCTAAAGCAATATCGCAGGGCATGGACAGGTCAGATAGGTTCAGGGATGAGGAAAGAGATTTGTCTCGGACTTATGCTAGTGAGCTTCGTAAGATGGATCAGGAGGCTTACAATGCCGCTATTAACAGAGTTGGAACTAACCAGCAAACGCTTATGGACGGGCGCAAAAACGTATATGCAGACATTGGCTCAGGATATCAGACTGGGATTGATAACCTTAGAGATGTTATGCCTACGAACGCGGGTTCAGCTTACAGTAATGCTTCGACATCTGCGGGAGACTATCGCAGTGAAGTTGGAGAAACTGCTGAAGACAGTATGGCGGGTGAAGGAACGGCTCGTGCAAACCTTGGAAAGTATGGTGGGAACATGGACTTCCTACTTGGCAAAGGTGATTACGATAATCCTAACAACACTAAAATTGCGGAACAGCAACAGACAATAAATGACTTACAAGCAAGAATAGATCGTCTTGGCCTTTCCAACGGTAACAAGTAGGTAAACAAATATGGCAAAGTTTTTTACGTCAGCCAATGATGCGTTCACAAAACAAGAAGATCGTATCTATGACAAGCGCAAAAAGAACAGAGAAGACTTCTTAGCATACCGCAAGATGAAAGCTTCTATGGGGGAAGACGTAACCGCGAAAGAACTAGACGGTTTCCGTCGAAGCATTGCTGGCGGCGACGCTTTCTTTTTACGCGACCTCCCTTCTGGCGCGATGATGGAGAAACTTGCTGACAGAAACAACACGTTAGCTTTGAACACTCGCTCCAAAGAAGAGGCGCAAGTGATGGAGGACCGTAAAAAGGCTGACGACAGTTGGAATAGTTTTTTGGGCTACCACTCAGAGGTTGATGTCACTGACGAAAAAGAACTCACAAAGCTAAAGAAAGATTGGATGGCGGGCTTTCCAGACAGACCAGAAATGGCAGAGTCAATGTGGGAACGTCGCTCTAAAAATATTCCTGAACAGCATGCTCAGATTAGAACACAGTCTGTCCAAGATTACTTGGACGGCCCGTTAAAGAATGTGGACAATGTTGAAGTTGCCCAAAGCATAATGGACGCTAATAGCGTAGCGCCTTGGAAGAAAACTTTAATCAAGATAGAAATCCAAAGGAAGCAAGACGCTCTAACAGCCACAGCCGTAGCCGACGCAAACAAGCTGGTAGTGGGTTACAGCGGCGAAAAACTAAGACACATGGACGACGCGCAGATAGGGAGCTTGGCTTCAGAGATAATTGCTGGGTCAAAGTATAACCTTGCGACAAATGGCGAAGAATACAAAACCCTACATGCAAGCATTGTAGCGTCTCTCAAAACAAGGCAATCTCAAGCAAACGCCAGCAAAGTAGAGATAGACGAAAGGGCGTTCAGCACTCACATTCTTTCAAAGGATAGTGAGTTTGCAAAGACTGTGGCGGCAAAAGGGTACGACGACGCAGATGTTCTTCAAGCCTACAACATGGCTCGTGAAACTTATGACCTACCTACCGCTGACAGCGCTCAAGACGTAGAGTACATGAAGTGGGTAGAAGCCGCCGAGAGAGCTATAGGCACTCAGTACCAGACGGAGTGGGACGCAGAGCAAGTCAAGATAGAAACAAAAGTTGAAGCGGCACTTGTCGCCGCTAAAACACGGGTGGATACACTCGCTGGCATGCCTGAGTTTGCAGAAGGTGGCGCAGGGTTTGCCACAATGACAGCAGTCGCTCAGAATTACGTTATGGTCAAAGATGCCTTTGGTGTTGCGAGCGCATTGAAAGCCAGATTTGGAGAGGACAAAATGACGAGCGGAACCGTAGACGATGCTCGTGAAATGCTGAACTTCCTTGTGGCTTCTGGCATGGTAAAGACAACCGTTGCATTTCAGGCAGAGCAAAGAGCCGAGTTGACTACTAACGCTATCCCGCCAGGCACAGACTTGGATGTTTGGTATTCTAGTGAAGAAGGGGAATACGAAAAGCAGTTTGCGGATGCAATTGAACTGGCCTTCACTACTGGCTTGAAGTTTGGAGACAGTCCAGAAGAAGTCATTACTAAAAAGCAAAAGCTCGTAGAGGCTATGGTAATGCAACTTGATTTAGACTTACGTAAGACTTTGCAAAGCAAAGGAGCTTTCAGGGGTTTGACCGAGTCTGAGATAACTACTAAGCATAACGAGGTAACAAATAGAGTTCTTGAAAATGTTAGTAAGATACTTGCTGAACCCAAGAACAGCACGGGTCGTCCTTCAGTTATTAAACACCCAACACTTGAGTTGTTTGGAAGTAGCAATAATACATACAAAGCTCTTAACGGTTCAGATCAATTCAAAGACACTAATGGCGAGCCTCTGGCAGTGGGTAAGTTCTACAAATACGACCAGAAGACTGGTTCCCTTACTCCTGTCGCTCAAGGTGCGGTCAGAAATCTACCACCACTTACCCCGAACCCGAACAGTCAGACAGGCTTTAACCCGTCATCGCGGATGCGGACGGCTTTCGCAAGGATCAACAACAAGACAGACATGGTATTCGGGTTCACCCCTGACCCAACTATTGGGGTTAGACCCAACGGTCCATTCGATACGCCAGCCGATTGGCTTAGTAGTGTAGTCATGCAAATGGCACAAGCCTATAGAGACCAAGGAACGGCGATTTCTGATCGGGCTTTCTACGACATGATTGGTGCGCCAGGTGCGTCTTCGTATGGGTTAGCCTCATCCAACTTTAGCGATGACCCTAATAAGTAGTAGGGACGACTACTAAAAAAAATAGCGATACTCTTGGTCTTAGTAACAACCACTGAGAAAACTGGAGTATCGCAGTGCCATACGTACACAAAGGCAAAGGTCTTGATAGCCTAACAAACACCCCTACCGATGATTCAAGCTACTCATCTAGTGATTATGCATCTAACCTAACATCAGAAACTGCGAAGAATCTTCTCAGCGATAACAGGTTCTTAAAGGATTTGTATGACTACTACGGAGAAAGAGACGGCAAGTCTTTCCGTGGTGCAGATGAGGTCGTTGAGTATTACCTAAACGATAGACGGTGGAGAAACAACAACAGTATATCTATCGGTAAAGACGTTTACGACGCATACAATTCTTCAGATTCCCAGACCAAACGGTTAGCTAGAATACAGCAAGTGTACGACCAACTACCTTTTGGGGTAGACGGCGCGACAGAAGCTATCTTTGAAACTGGCGCGGCAATGTTAGCTGACCCGCTGAACCTTATTGGTTTCGGCGCTGGTGGACAGGCGGCTCGTTTAGCCGCTGGAACTGCGGCCAAGGGTTTAACCAAATCTCAGATTTCTCAGAAAGCTATGGGGGCCGCTATAAAAAGCGGTGCAACAGGAGAGGCTGTAGCTAGTGGTATAACTGAAGGCATTGCCGACATCGGCATACAGAACAGAAACGTAGGTCTTGGGTTACAAGAAGACGTTAGTTTGCTACGTGCGGGTGGCGCGGCTCTAGGCGGCGCGGTAACAGGCGGCGCACTTGGCGGCGCATTTGGTCTAGGCGGTGCGGTTACTCCTAACATACCAGGCGCGAGTAAAGTTCCTTTTCTTGGCAAGATGCTTTCAGACACGAACGCCAGAAAAGCTGGTAAGGCGGGCATTACTCAGTTAGACGAAGAAGGCATAAAACAGCTTAGTGATAAGGTTGGTTCAAACCTGAACCGAAACTCCATCACTCGCGGCATGGCTGACCGTGCGGCAAATGCGGCTGGCAGAGTAACGCCAGAGGGCAATTTACAACTTCAGCCCACGCCTCGCACAAACATGCTTGAAGACGAAAATCCTCCCATCGACTTCAACGAAGCTGGTGAAGGGGAAGTCTTAGCCACCCTGAAGGACAAGACAGAACAAGAACTGGACAGCCAGCGCAAAGACCGCCAGTCCCTTATTGATGAGGGAGACGTAGAGGGCGCTGAGAAAGCAGAACGCGGTCCTATAAATACAGCACAGCGCAAGCTTCAGCGCATAGACTTCGTAAGTAGGTGGCCTCAAACGCGAGAGCAAAACCAAATTGCGATAGAAGCTGAGACAGCCAAGCTACAAGCGGCAGGACAAACAACAAGCCCTGAGCTTGAGCGTTTGCAAAAGGCTCAACGTGATGGAGAAAACGGCTACCAAGACTTTGTTGGTAGAGCGCGTAGCCAACTCAGCGCTGGCGACAGCATGGCCGCTTCAAGAATTGACGACATCTTTGACCAGCCAAATGAGCTACTTGACCGCGCTATAGACGGAGAAGGGTTCACAGTAAGCCCTGCCACAGAAACTCCTGCGGCTCGTGTAGAACTTGATGAGCCTCAAGGAGCAGACGTAGAGGGACAGCAGTTCCGTCCTACACCAAATGAAGAAACGGTTGCTGATGCGGCAAGTCCTGTAGCTGAAGAAGCCGCCCCAGAAGCGGACGTAACATTGTCTGCACAAGAGCGTTTGGATCAGAACAACCAGCGGCTTGACGGGCGTAAGAAGGGAAGCATCGCTTACGAACGTAAGCTCCTTGAGCGTGAGATGGCTAACATGCCTGAAACCCTTGAGGATGGCTCGCCCAATCCAGAGCTTTTGACTTTGCAAAAAAGAGTGGCAGACATAGACAACGAAGCTGTCACGCTAAAAGAGGAGCAACAAAGTCTTACTAACCAGATCGCTGAAGAACAAAAGCAATCTACAGATGCGGTTGCTAACCCTAACCAAGAGCCTGTCTCTACTCCAGAAGGAACGGCAGAAGCTAGTGCTGAAACTGCGCCGACACCAGCACCAGAGCCTGTTGTTGATGTCGAGACACAGATCAACGAGTTTATAGACACAGAGTTTTCTCCTACGCTTTCTAATATACGCAGAGAGTTCAACAGCCTTGGCCTACCTAAAGAAAAGTCTTCGGCAATAATCGGAGCCATGCCAAAGGGCAAAGGCACAGAAGCTGTCGAAGCTCGTCGAGCTATATTCAGAGACACCGTGAACATCATTCGTGGTGAGCAGGAATGGAACTCTATATTAAACAGAACTCAATCTGATAATGGCATCGGAGATGAGTTGTTCGACGAAGGAATTGCTGACGCTTTGATCGAGTCAATCGTCGGTGACGCTATTCAACCGCAAGCGAAACAGGCACACCGAGAGTGGCGCAACCGCTCAGTTGGTCGGTACGCAATGGACTTGGAAAACGAGTTCATGGGTCTTGCGACTATTGAAGACATGCTAGAAGTGGTGAAGAACCGTCATGGTGAAGGAGAGTTCTATAATCTAGTATCTGAGTTCTGGGCTAACGCACAGAAAGGGATATTGCCTTCTCCAGACGACGGGGACTTCATGCCTCGTTTTGTGCAAGAGCAAATTGCCACCCTGCCTAAAGAGATGCAGACAGAGTGGACTGGCTTTAAGGAAGCTTCTATTCGCAACCTTATGAAGTCTGGCAAGTTGAACAGGGAGACAGCTATAAAGCTAGTCCGTACTCAAGCGGATGCAATGCTTGATAGGTTCTTACAACAACAAAAGTACATGGCTACCGATCCTATGGGCAACCAGTACAGTGTGCGCCAGTTGGCTACACGTACAACTAGCGCGATAGACATAGACGAGAAGTCAATTAAAGACGGCCACGGCGAACACATCGGCCGTGTTCAACAAAACCTTAGAAACGTGACTATGGGGAATGGTCGTGCAGGCTCTGGTCGTGATGTAAGCGACAAGACTATTGGCCGTGTGCAATCTTTCCTACGTCAGTCTCCTCAAGGGTATGGCGGGAAAACATTTACCAAGATACGCACCGTCCGTGATGGAAAGACATTTATCTATGACTCTTCAGAAAGCGCGAACAGGCTTAATGAAGAGGCCATGATTGAACGCAACAAGTCTTTTGCCAGAGCTAAAGATGAGGTTCTTCGTGACCGCAGTATAGAAGCGGCAGAACGTGCTAAAGACGAAGGTCTTAACAACGTACTAGACCCTCGTGACTTAGAAGAAATCCAAAACGAAATCCGTTTGGCAGAAGGCGCAGTCAGTCGAGCGCAAAAAAGTTTCGACCAATCAGTGAACGAGGGGGGTTCAAGCGAGGCAGACGCTTCATCAAAATTAAAAGCCGCGCAAGCCCGCTTAACAGAAGCTTTGGGCAGAGCCAAAGCTGTTACTGGTGGGGATGCTACTGACCCAGACATTATCAAGTCAGACTTAAAAGACCTTTACGATCCGCTTGTGTACACCGACAAGGGTACAGTTGTTGCGAACAGAGTTGAAAAATCCAGAGCTACTGGGCTACGTCGTTACTACGAGATAGAAGCTCGGATAGCAGGCATCCATCAGGAATTGAAGCGAGCCGAGAGAAAGGGCGACGCAAAAACCGCCGTTGCTTTGAAGCAGGAACGGGCAAAGCTTAACAAGCGTAAGTCAGAGATGTTGAACACTATGTCTTCATCTGACAAAAAGCGCATCAAGGCAGACGATACAAACGCGGCTGTACAAGCTCTTGGTCGATTGAAAAGAGAGTTACGTAAAACAGAAGCGAGCGATTTGGAGACTAAATCTCAGGTTCCTGAGAGCGAGTTGATTCGTGAAGCAGAGGACGTATTCAACGTACAGCTTACAGAGGAAGAGCTTTCTAGGGCAGAGTATTACGCCAACATGGAAGAGCTTGCTGAATTGTCTTATCAAGAGATGCAAGGTGAGCTTGCTCACTTACAAGAGCATAGCGCTGGTATGCCGAAAGAAGAGGTGCGGGCTTCTGCTAAACAGATTGTTTCAAACGCACAAGAGAAGATACAGTCAACGAAGCCAGACTCTCGACCAAAGGGTGAGCCAGAAGCACACATTGTCCAAATCGGCAAACGTGCTTACAACATGGCAAAGGATGTCCAGTACCAGAAGATAGATGGAGGCTCTACCAAGTTCTTTGTGAACGGTAAAGAGCTTGGTTCTATCCGCGAGTTCTCTGATGAGAATGGTGTAAAGGTATTCCAGATCATACGTCGAAACGGAGATAAAGTTTCTTCCGACATGGCTATGTCAAGAACAGAGCTTTACAAGAAGATAGCTCAAGCATCAAAGAAAGAACTTGATGAAGTTCTTTCTTTGGGTAACGTGCCTGAAGAGCGTTCAATCGCTACGTCGCCAACAGAAATACCTGATTATCATAACACTCAGCGTTACGCCGACGTAGAAGATGCGCCTTTGCAGACTCAATCATCTGACCCAATCACAGTAGCTGACGACGTAAAGCCTCAAGACAGAGGTGTTAAGCAAGAGTCTATGCCTGACGGTAAGTTGATTTCTATACAAATCATTGATCCAAAACACCCAGACTTCGGTAAGAACAAGGGTGTCAGAGTAATCAACCAAACTAGCAAAAAAGGTTCTGCTCCTCAGACCTCCTCTTCTCAATTGTCAGGTGGTCTAAAGCCTAACCAATACGTAGTTGGTTCCGTGAACTCTATGGACGCGCAGGGTTCGCCAATCAAGTCTGGTTCAGTAGCCGCCGCAAAAACATTCCGACCACTAAACCCAGACGAAGATTTCATCTCTCTTGATGGACAGCGGTTGACAGGCCGACAAGCTGGCGAAACAGAGTCTTTGATATCTGCTGAAGATGCCGCATTACCAAGCTCACCTCGCGCTCGTGAGAACAGAGCGGTGAACGTAAACGAACTGGATAACATACCTCTTAATAGAGAAACCATGTCTCCAGAACTAGACCAGTCTGGACTACCAGATAGCGTGAAAACTGCTGGTGATTTACAGCGGTTCATTGCTGACATGGAAGATGTGGAGTGGAACAAGTTTGACACAATAGAACAGTTTGATCAGTTCGTTGCATCTTTACGTGCTGGGTACGAGACGTTGGCTACATACGCACCTAATGGTGTGAAGTTACCAAACCAAAAGCGCTCTCAGTCTTACAAGCAACTCGGCCAAATCCTCTCTGGCAAAGACCAGAAAGAGATTTCAGAAATACTTAGTGTCTTCAACCTTATTGCTGGCTCAGAAAACAGGCAGTCTGCAATGCTTGAAAGCGCCATGCCTGTCTTTGACTCTTCAAAGACATACGGGTTTAAGCAACCAGGCCGTCACATGTCTAAGGACAAGCAAAGCAACTCAGTCCTTATTGGTACTTCTAACAAGCAAACAGACGCTATGAACTTCACCCACGAGATGGCTCACTGGGCGTACCAAAACATGCTTACTCCATCAGAGCGTTTAGAGTTCTGGGACATAGCCAGAGGCTACATGACTTCAAACGGCGCAGACTCTGCGGCTCTGAAGAAACGTCTGCCTGGCATAAGCTCAGGGGAAATACGTAGCCCATCAGAATTTTTTGCTAACCAGTTCGCTATATACGTAGCCAACCGTCGCCAAAGCGTACAGGGAAGTCTCCTTGAGCGTCTGTTCAAAGACGTTGGAAGGAAGGCAGAGAGTCTTGTGCGGCGACTACTGGGTATGGACAACCCTCTCGACGAACAACTGGTCGATATGTTTGAACGCATAATGCCTGATCCTAAAGTTTCTGTAGACGGAGTGTCTGCTGGTCGCCCACTAAAGAACCAGTTTGAACAAATACTTGTCTCTTCCAATGGCAAAAAGTCTGGTGCGGCTCGAATGGCCGCTCAACAGTTGCATGATTTGCGAGAAGTCCAGATTGAAATTGAGGAAGCCCTACGTGTAGGTGGAGCTATAGGGTACGACGCTCGCATTATGGCAGACGTACTTGAACGAGCTTCTAAAAAAATATACGGAAAATTTGGAGGCAGACCAGGTCAGCGTTCGCACAGCACAAGAACAGACATAAACGGCAACTCAGTTGAAGGTGGAAAGCGTGTGACCATGCTTGACAGCTACGACAAGGGTGGCTCGCCTGTCTACAATGCGGGTGCAGAGGATATCGTTCTGCCTAATGGCAAGACCGTAAAACCGTTTAAGTATATGTCTAGTCGCATTGCTCGTGGTCGTATGCTAGGCATGTCCTACAAAATCATGCGTATGCTAAATGACGCAGACTTTACAAACGCACTGTCAAAGATAGAAGCATCTGATCTAACTGGTAAGGAGTTAGATGATGAGTTGTCTCGGCTAATAGCGAGCCAACAAGACGGCGGCATGATGACTATCTCAGACGAAGTTGCCGCTTTTTCTAGCGACAACAGCGGCACACTAGCAAGCTCGTTTGAGGCTGAAGCGTCTATCCTTAGAGCTATTTCAGAAAAGACTGACTCAGACGGTAAGCTTTCTGCCTTAATGGTTCAGCAAGCCAACGATATGATTGTCGCTCTGGACATGGGCATTGATGAGTTCGTGCGTATATACAACACTAATTTCCGTAGCACAAATGGAGTTGCTCCTAACATAACTAAGGCTGGGCAAGTCTATAAGAGTGGGAACAAGACTACGCAAAAGTATGTCAAACGTGTTGAGCAGAAAGCAAAAGACTTAGCTCTTAAAGTAGCTAACGCAATCGACACGGCAGAAGATCAAGTGTTTGGTCAAGCCAGTTCTATAGAGTCAGACCCAGTTATAACTCGTGACATAAAAGCCATGAGCAACAAAGAGGTGATGGTACGTATCAACGACGTAAAGGGAGCAGACACTCCTGAAATGCGTGAACTGAAGCAAGAGTTATATCATCGTGTAACAGCCACTTTGGACGACCCTGAAACTGCGTATGAACTTACACCGACAACAGCTAAGTTCCTATCTGATGTTATGAAGCTGGCTGGCGATATGCCTGCTGAGAAACAATTTACTATTGATACGTTCTACAAGGCGATTGATCTAGGCGACTACGAACTAGGCGAGCAGGCAATACGGTATCTTGTTCAGCTACGTTCGGAACCTGGCGAGGGTCTTCCTGTTCGTCACAGCTTAATAGGTCGCGCTATTGACATCGAGGCTAGTCAGCGCACCAAGGCCGACCAGCACAACGGAGTTCCTGGCGATGCTCCTGCGGCCATCAAAGAAGTTCTAACTAAGCTAACCCACAGAGACAAGAAGGTTGAGTACACTTCTCGGACGATGCTCTACAGAATGTTAAACCTTATGGGCAGAACAGCTACAGAGCTAGTAAGAGACAAGACTACATTTATGACAGGTGAAGACCTGTTCAAGTTGTCTGGTGAGCCAATGCCAGTGGGGTCGAAAGCGGTCTTCGCAGAGAGTGCAACTCTTAGCGGCGAGCCTTTTAACGCAACTCGCAAACAGTTGCGTCAATTCGCAATAGGAATAACAAGTGGAAATTCTGACCCTGTAGATGTCATGCATGAAATAGGCCACATGGTAAGCCGTGCAACCTTCGACGACGTAGACAGAGACCACATGTTAAGTGGGTTCATTGAAGCCGTAGAAGCTGGTGACAAAGCCGCGCTTGAAGTCCAGTCACGGTACGGAAAGATAGAAGGTTACTCAGAGAAAGACATGTCCGAAGAATGGTTTGTCGAGGGCTGGGGCCAGTGGATGGCTCAGAGAGTAGCCAAGGGCGACATCTATAACATGCGGTATAATGATGGCGACGTGTCAGAGCTTACCGTAAAAGGTTACTTGTCACAGCTTGCTGATAGACTCTACGAGTCAACTGCTTACGTATTGAATGGTCTTATTGGTCGCAAAACAATACGCCAGAAATACCGTCAGATGCTTTACCACGGGGACATGTTCTCACGTAAGCGTTCATCATCTCCTATCAAGACGGTAGTAAACGCTAATCAGTTCCCTTCTGTAAACCATTCTATGGCTCGCTCTTATGTGCAACAAGTTGTCAAGGGAATGAGCAATGAGAAGAAGCTTATGCTCAGGGAGTTCCTTGGCGCAGGGCCAGACGAGGACTTAGCTGACTACGTAGAGTTCCACGGTACTCCAGTATTGGATCAGTTTGATCGGATCAGAAACCCAGACACTTATCTCATTCCTTCAGACGACGGTATGTTTGGGCCAGGCGTGTACACTACTAAGAACCAAGAATACGCTGGTGGATACGCAGACCGAACAGCACCTGATGCATATCGGAATATGGCTAAAGGTCTTGAAGGTGAGAAGGCTGAGACTGCTGAGAATATTATTAAGCAGATTGAGATTTTGGAAGAGCAATTCCAAGACGCTCAACTCTTGGACGGCCCAGAAAGCTACACAAGAGCCGCACACTTCTCTGCAAAACTAGAAGCGGCAACAGAAGCCTTCGCAAGACTGACCAACAACAAGAAGTCTCCTGGCGTTCTGCCGATGTTTGTTCGGAAGAAGAACCATATAGACCTACGCACAAACAAAAGGTTTGACTTCGCTTCAGGCGAGCCGTCAGACATTAGCTCAATGCTGGCTTCTGCTCAAAGGCGTGGGTACATTAACCAGTCGCAGGCAGAAGACATCGCAAACTTCATGGGTGGCGAGGGTATTAGTGGTGATGAGTTCTACGACATTATGGTTTCTGCGATGGGTGACAAGAACGCTGATGGGTTCCGTTACATTAAGCCTGACTTGGAACCAGAAGGTAGAGCAAGCTTCTCCCGTTTTCTGAGAGACGAGGGCTACGAAGGTATCATCTCCAACAGTTTGCCTGGCACAGACTTTGAAGAAACAATCACCTTTAACCCTAACCACATGAAGCATATCGAAGCTGACTTCTATGACAGTGATCGTCGTGGTATGTACTACAGCGTATTTGGCGACGAAGGCACATCTGGTTTGGCAGGCGATGCGGTTCAGGCTATGGCTATACGCGAGAAGCCTATAGACCTAAACGACATGGTGGGCGTTGCAAGGCAACTGCAAGAAGCGGGTATGCCTGACCTACTGAACCCAATGCGTAGAATGGTTCGCAAGGAAATGCCGACAGAGGGAGATGTTGAGACAGTCAAGAAGACATCTACTGTATTCAGTTACTTCAGAGAGAACAGTCAAAAACTAAGAGAGTCTGGTGCGGCCTGGCTGGGTGATTTTATAAAGCCCGCAGGAGGAACTGGCATATACGAGCGTCACGACGTAGACCTGAGCGACAAAGTTATGCCAATAATGAACGCTCTGAAACAACTTCCAGACAATAAGAACTGGGCTACTAGGTGGTCTCGTAAGTCTCTGGCGTTTTTGCCAGACAAGTACACTGGTTCAATTGGCCTCCAAGAGATGCCTGCCTCTCACCAAAGAATACTCGGCGCTATACGTCGTGGAGAGTCAGAGGTTCGTAAGTTAGATGCACAAGAACAGACTGCCGCTCGTCTTATCATATCTGAGTTTGAAGCAGAGCGTGTACGTATGACAGAACTGGGCATACCTGTTGGCGACAGCCGTCGTGGTGCTGGAGACTACTACGTTCCTCAGCAATGGGATGTAGAGTTGATACGTCAAAACCCTTCTAAAGCGAAGAAAGCTTTTGCCCAGTTCTTCTACGAAGAAAGCAGACGACCTGACTTTGAGGACATGGCCTTAGATGCTAACGCCGCGCACAATAAGTCTGAAGACTTTATCAACGGTCTGATTGATAGTGACGGCGAGATATACGGCGATGATGTTCTACGTCGTGCTGTTGGAGACCCGTTCTTCAACAGGGTGATTAACCTGAACCCAGAGCAGTACAACTTTATGGACGACTTCTTGGTGAACGACTTAGAGGGATTGATTGCTAAATACTTTGACAGCACTACAAGGAAGATAGCATTGACTGATCGCTTGGGCGTTGCTGGTCATGGATTCTCTGCTTACATGAATGTAGCTAAGGATGGTGTGAACGGTGCGATTAAGACACTCAAGTCTAGCAAGAAAGTAGTTTACAGATATCGTCAGTACCAAGAGGAAGCACCTGTCGAACAGATGTTAGTTCCTGCGATTAAGATAAGCGAGGAAGAAACAGGTACGGTGTTAGAGGCGATTAAGACAATGCTTCAGGAAGGTAAGGGCGTTGACGAAGCAAAGCGTATGTTGCTTTCTCATTACGACCCAATCGACCAAGCCGACCCACAACTTGTTGTGCGAGTAGATGCTATTGTGAACGGACTAAAGGATTTCCCTGAAGGAAAGATAACCGCTAACACAGCAAAACTTGCCGAACAGATGATGGACGTTATGAACAAGCGCCCTCTTGTGAAGTTCAGCGAGGCTGAGTTCGCCTACAGAACGTCTAGGACTGTCAAGGCTTTCAACTCTATAACACTACTTGCTTTCACCACGCTTACATCTCTGGGTGATAAGGCTTTGCCGCTTGTACGTTCTGGAAACTTCAAGGCTTGGGCGGCGGCAAACAAGAAGTGGTACTCTGATCCAGAGTATCGGAATGCGGCAAAGAGTATTGGCACTGGTATCGAAAACCTAATGCATGACCGCATGGTTCAGATGGCTGGTGAAGGCTCTCAGAAACTACAAAACAGCTTCTTCAACTTTACGTTACTAACTCCTTGGACAAACATGAACAGGGAGATAGCTAGTCTTGTAGGGTTTGAAGCATTTAAGTCAGAGATTGCTAGAGCAAGAAAGCTCAAAGCTTCAGGAAAGGAACTGAGCAAGTCATACAAAACAGCAGAGCGTTTCTTAAAACGATACGGGATGACTGGAGAGGGTGCGGAAGTAGACTTCTTATCGGCAGATGCTCCTGAACTCACTGATATCAAGTCTTCTGACATGCTTGAGAACAAGCAGTTGCGTTACGGATTGATGAGGTTCACGAACGAAGCAATCTTTACACCCAACCCTAACGACATTCCTTTGTTCTTCCAAACACCTTGGGGTTCAATGATCTTCCAACTCAAGAGCTTCCAGCTAATGATGGCTCGTATGGGTAAGTACACGATTGACGAATGGAGAGAGGGTAACAGAGCGCCACTCGCATACCTTGCGACTGCTGGTGTTGGCATGGGCTGGGCAAGTGCGGCGGCGAAAGACCACGTTCAGGCGAGAGGCGGCGAAGACGGGGAGAGCCGTGAGCTAAGAGAGCGTCGTGTTACTGGTACTGTATTCGGTCCTATAGCCAGAGCTATAGGAGTTGAAGAAGACAGCATGACCGACGAAATAGCTGGCAATTATGTCGATGGTCTGATGGCTATCGGTGGATTGGGACTCTTCGGTGAGCTTCTTTACAACACTGCCGAGCAAGCAGACAACGGTGCTTTCGGTAAGTTACGTACCTTTAGTGCTGTACTAGGACCATCAGTAGGCACGGCAGAAGATGCGTATGATGTGTTCGTAGGTGGCCCGCTTGGACTAGGTGAGGAGAAAGCTGGTCGTCGTCGTGAAGCAGTACGATCAATAGTCGGGCGCATACCTGTAGCTGGAGGCATACGATCCTTCAAGGAAGGTGTAGTCGATACAGTAGCTGGCGAAGCTGGCTCTGGAGGGAAGAAGAAGAAACAAGCCAGTAAGTTTGGTGGTAATAGCTTTAGCAGTAACAAGGGGTTCGGTAAGGAAGGGTTCTAATGTTCAAGGCGATACTTCTTATCTGCGTTATGGGGGACGATAGCAACTGCATTGAACTCCATGACCAGAGAGGCCCATACGAAACTGAAAAGAAATGCGTTGCTCGTATCTATGAGATGGGGCCGTTCGTCCACGAGTATATGAGAGGGTATCATCCCGTATCTTATCAGTGTGTGCGACTTGGCAAGGGGCGGCTAACGTGAGTGACATACTACTAAGGCACAAAGTCGGGCCAAGAATAATGATGATGGTGATGACGGCTATGTACATTCGTGTCATTGAGTGGGGGATTTCACTCGATGATATTAGTACACAGCAGAGCGCAATGATCAGCGTCGTCAGCGGTAGCATGACAGGCGCGTTCGCAGTCTGGCTTGGAAGCGAGAAGAAATGAAGGGTCACTTCAAGAAGTACCTAGACGAAGAAAGATGCCCAAGGTGTTTGTGTTCTATGAACGCCGTTGAAGTTCACGGCCACAGCCAATGCAGTGTATGTGGCTTTTACGTAGTCGAATGTTGTAACGGAGAGAAAGATGCTGACTGCACTGATAGGCCCACTAGCAAATCTAGCAGGGACATTTCTTCAGACGAAGGTCGATAAACAAAAAGCTAAGTCTACTGTAGCTATAGCTGAAGCCACAGCGAAAGCGAAGGTGATGGAAACTGCCGCTACCCACGACAGTAAGTGGGAGCTTCTCATGGCACAGGGTACACAGGGTTCGTGGAAAGACGAACTCGTAACTATTGTAGTGCTGACCCCATGCGTACTGGTCTTCATACCTGGCATGGAGGAAGTGGTTAAGTCTGGGTTTGACCGCCTCAATGAATTACCAGACTGGTACACGAACTTGCTTATGATTGTGTGTACAGCCGCTGTGGGCATACGTGGATTAGACAAGTGGAGAAAGAAATGACATACGCATTATCGGCTAAAAGTTTAGACAAGTTAGTAGGCGTAGACCAACGACTGGTTGATGTAGTCTGCCGAGCTATTGAGCTTACCGACGTAGACTTTGGAGTCATCTGCGGCATGAGAACTGAAGAAGAGCAGAAGGAACTGTTCGACAAAGGCGCGTCGCAAACTATGAAGTCAAAGCATCTTGAGGGTAAGGCTGTAGACTTGTTGGCCTACGTAGGTGGCAGGCATACATGGGAACTCAACGTCTATGATGAGGTAGCTGACGCTATTAAGAAGGCGGCAAAAGAACTTGGTGTCAAGATTAGGTGGGGTGCGGCGTGGCACGTACACAACATTGCTGAGTTTGACGGGACGATGGAATGGGCCATGACAAGTTATATTGATCTAAGGAGATCAGAAGGTAAGCGTCCTTTTATTGACGCTCCTCACTTTGAAATATGGGGTGACTAATGTACGCAAAAACAATTCTAGGTATCAGGTCAGCGGGAAACGTCAAGAAGTCTGAGCGTCCTACTCACTATGCAAAGGGTGGTAGGAAGGGGAACATGATGTCAGAGCCATGCCCTTGTGTGCTTAAAAAGAAGGGGAAGAAGTAGTGACCCGCAAAGCCTCCAAGAAGCCAGCGAAGAAAGACGCTTGCTACGCGAAGGTCAAGTCTCGCTACAAGGTTTGGCCAAGTGCTTATGCTTCAGGTGCTTTGGTAAAGTGCCGCAAGGTTGGTGCAAAGAACTGGGGCAACAGTAAAAAGAGTGGGAAGAAAAAGTAATGGACGCTAAAACGAAGCAAGAGCTTTACAGCGAAGCGGCAAAAAGTTTTGGAAAACCTAGCGAAAGACTTAGCAACAACAGGTCTATGCACATATCTCGTTACGTTAGTAGGTCTCCAAGCCAGAAGAGAACAGCGACCCCTGTGAAAAAGAAAAATTAGATTGAGGCTAATGATATCGAACCAATCAGTACAGCTATTGCCGCTTTCGGAGCGATAAAGGCGGGCGTTGCCGCTGGCAAAGAAGTCACGTCTTTAGCAAAAGAAATCGGTACACTTTGGGGTTCTATTGATGAGATAAACAAAGAACACAACAAGAAGAAATCTTCTGTGTTCAGGACTGTAGAAGAGGAGGCTCTGACTACGTTCATGGACAAGAAGAAAGCTCAGGACTTAGAAGACAACTTGAGACAAATAATAATATACTCTCGTGGCCCGAACGCATGGCAAGAGTTGTTGAAGTTAAGAGTAGACATTAGAAAGAAAAGGTTGCAAGAGGCAAGCGCGGCAAAGAAAAAAAGAGACGACATGATAGAGGTCGTCCTTATCTCTGGGCTTTTGGTCCTCGGTCTTTTCGGCCTAGCTTTACTGGCTTACTTTTTATTAGGTTTGAAAAATGGCTTCAAATAGTGACGGGTTAAGGAAGTGGTTTAGCCGCAACGGTGGCAAAGGCTGGATTGATTGCAAGACAGGTAAGGCTTGCGGTCGGCAGAAGGGTGAGAAACGTAAGGGATACCCAGCGTGTCGCCCTACTAAGGCTCAATGCAATTCATCTTCTAAGAAAAAGACAGGGCCATCTAGGATAAGCTGGAAGAAATCCACCAAGAAGTGACCGCTTGAGTTAGCTTCTGCTCCCCCCAGTCTTGGTTGTCCAAAACCAAATCACTGTTCAAAGACTTGAGGTCTAGCCCCTCAGACGAGTGGCCCCCTTCTTTCTCTGCGTTTCGCGTTAGCACGATCACCTGGCCGCTCAATGTTTTCACCATCTCGTACTCGTTCGGAAACCTCATGTCGTCTACCACTACGTTGTTGTTCAAATTCAGGTTCTCTTCTACGATCTTTCTCCACCTGTTCAGCCATAAGTTTTCGCTGATCAGCGAACGTCCCCAATCCGTTCCAAGACTTTGCATCGCCCATCGTGGTGTCTCCCCATCTAGCAAATCACATGGCTCTTCTTTTAGATGCCCTTCAATGTGACGGTCATCAAGACCTAAAGTTCTCATCATATCCTTTATCGGTTTAGCAAACTTAACCTTAACAAAGTTATGCTTAACGCAAAGGGTGTCAGCGGCTAATGTTTTGCCAGAGCCAAGCCTTCCTGCAATACCAATTAGTCTAGGCCTCATCGACTTCCTCCATCTTCGCATCCAAAAGCTTAACTTGTAAGTGACGAAGTTTATCAATTGCCCTGCGCCGTTCACCCAGTAAATATTCTTGTTCTTCTGGGTCCATCTGATCAAGTTGCCATTCAACATCTTTGATACGGTCACGTATCTGCGTGATGTTGTGTTCCATCTCAAGTACCTTCTTGCTCATTTTTGTACTCCGCTTGCTGTATTAACTCTTTAAGTTTTAGGTTCAACTCTGCTTCCCTCTTCTTTCTATGCTCCCCCTTTGGCAAGTAAAGAACATCGGACGCTTCGACGCATAACTTTTTGAACCTCTGTGTGATCCAATGGTCACTACATTTGACTATAGCAGGGGGTACTGGCCCCTGCCATCCGCTACGTTTTGGCATTTGGTTCGTACCTTACCCAGTTCTTACACACATCTACACAACCTTTTGAACAAGTCCAATCCGCACTACTAAGAGACGACGTAGCGTTCCCACAAGTCCTCATGGTTTTCTCAGGCTCCTTGCCTTGCCAGCAAGCATCTCTCTTGAAGCAACCTCTGCATCTCCAGTCAGCCTCGTCGTGAGAAATTTTTGTGCCGTGACCAAGGATGATGTTCTCTACCTTCTGCTTCAAAGAGTTGTAGTAGAAAATCTCAAAGTCCACCCACTCGTGGTGGTAATCAGATGTGTTCTTGTTGTAGGAAACAAGCACTGCCTTCTCTATGTTGGACAGTCCCATCATGTATTGCATCTGGGCGTAGTACATAGGGTGGCTATACTTAACACCTTTCTTAGAAAACTCTTTGAACTTGGCATCGTTCATTGATTTAATCTCAACGATAGCCATACCATCTTCGGTTTCCATGATACCGTCAGCGTTGCCCATAGCGTTGCCGTGGTAATCAGTGTACCTCCACTGCTTTCCAGTCAGGGGGTCTTTCTCCATAACATGCACACCAGCTTTTGCCATGTCGGATATAACTATGTACTCAATCCTGTGACCGTCTCTGAAAATCCTTTTCAGTTTCTGGTCAGGTGCTGTGTTAGGGTATCCTCTATGGCTGTAAGAAAGCATAGCCGTACAGTCATGCCCTACAGAAGACGCGCCTATGTAGGCTCTAGGCTTCTCGTCCTCGTCCTTTGAGTAATATGTTTCGATCATCTTCGTTACGTCTATCATGTCTTTTCCAGTACAAGAAAATAAGAGTGAAACATACGTGCGTGTTTTTGAACTCGCTTCGCTACCCCTGATTGTTGGGGAACATTCATTCTGTGTTTTGCTGTGAGAATGAACATATCTTTTAACCTGAATTTATTTTCACACCAGTTCACAACATTGATATGAGTGGAGTGCATCTTGTGATTATGTATGATGTCTTGGCACTTGAACACAAAGATACCCTTGGGTTGTAAAATCCTGTGAACTTCTGTGATTGTTTCTTTGTAGTGTTTCTCCAGTTCGTCGTATCGCCAGTAACCACCATACCTTTTGGACATTACCATGTCCCCATTTCCGCTACGTCCATTGCGGACATAGGTCAGGAAGGGTGGGTCAAACACAACTGAAGAAAGAGAACAGTCCACCAATGGCAGACTTGTACTGCAAGCTTGTATGACATCGCTTGACTGAGGGTCTATGTCGTACCTAAGAGAAGGCTTAGATACGCGCTTGTAAAAGTTTCCGTTGCCGTAACTTATGTCGGCATCAAAAGAAGACCTGTTCGTTAGCGTCAGGATGTTCTCTAAGATTTCGTTTTGATTATCTGATACTGACTTAATCATCCTAAAGAAGAGGGGGCATTCGCCCCCTCAACCCCCGCACACTAAAAGGGAATGTCGTCATCGACATCATTGTTTTGAGATGGAGGCGGGCTTGATGCCGCCGCACCTAATGGGTCTTTGTGCTTTTGAATGTCAAAGGAAGGGTCAACTTTCGTAGCTGACTTATAAGACTTCACCTTCTGGTTGACCTTACCATTGTACTCGTCGTTACCCACATAAATGCCGAAGACAAAACCCTTCAGTACAGACACATCGTCGTTCGGAAAAGGGTTGTCAGGGTTTGGATGACCACCATGATGGCAGAGTGTCTTCAGTTGTGAACGCCCGATCTCTTGATTTTTCGGGTGGTTCGGGTTGTACACAACAATCCAGTCTGTGATCGTTCTTGTACCGTTGACCTCTCGCATCGACACAACGACTTGCTGTGTACCGTTCTTCTTTTTCTCAGGCTTTGCGTCAGTAACCTCTACAATGTGGTTGCCCTCTGGAAGAATAATACTGCCTTGGCTAACCTCAACGTGCTGAAGATTTAGATCGTTAAAAGTGAAACTCATTTTTCGCTCCCTTGTTGCTTAATACGTGCGTTATACTCATCGTCATCCATATCCATTTTGACAAACAAGCTGACGATATTACCTGTCTGTTCAACTGGCTTGAGCCGTCTTCGTTCATCACGAACCTTGCCCTTCCAACCGTTATACTCTTCAGTGACTACGTATCTTATGACCTTACCCTCTCCTGCTGAGTGAGTATCTGTAGTGTGCCTGACACCACAAAAAACATTATCAAAGATACCTGGTAGCTGTTGCTGTGATTGCTTGCCAGCAACCATAGGCCAATACTCTGTGTTACCAGCGTCGTCCTGCCCTTCCTTGGCAAGTGCCGTTACAAGAACGTGCATGTTCATATCCCTGATAGCCTTACATGCGCCTATCAAGTTCTTGGCGTGGTCAGAAAAAATCTGGAAACCGTTTACAGCTTTACCAGATTTCTTTGCGTCATCCTCTGCCACTTGGTTTGCATGCCTCATGCTCATGTCACTAAGTTCGGTCAAGCTGTCAACCCCAACCCACTTGTAACCCTTGGACTTGAAGTCGTCAGTCATCATCCACTTAAATATATCGACGAAACTATACGTATTCTTTGAAGCGTCCGAAGGTGAAGCCCAGCTAGTGAAAGGCAAATAGTCAATGCCAGCATCACGAATAGAACTCAACCCGCTTTCTCCCGAAAGAATAAACCCCTCGCCAAATTGTTTTTGGTAATGGATAAACTGGGTTGTCTTTCCCCAACCGTGATGACCGTACAGCAATGTCTTTCTGTAGCTTGTTGTGTGATCCGAAGTGTTCATTGGTTCAAACATTTAACCTAAACTCCCTGATTTAACCGAAACCTTTACTGGTCCACCCTTGCGAGTTAGTGCTGGTAAAAGTTCTTTCTGTTGCTCTTCGTCCAGCGTCTTAAACCTTTTCTTATCTATTGAATAAGTGCGACGAACAAAGTCTGGCAGGGTTGTTGATGATGTGAAAATTGTCTCAAGGATTTCCTTGTCCCAAGTCCACCGTTCCTGTCGGTAAAGTGTGACCATGTAAGCACCAACCTGTTTGTTGAACTCGCCAGCATCTGCTGGAAATTCAGCTTCGATCTTCATCTTTAGATGGTCTGCTTTGCTAGACAATTTTTCGATTTGATTTACAAGCTGGCTGTACTCTTCAACCATGCCTGATAAGCCGCCAGTTTCTGGCTGTTGCTCATAGTCTTCCCAAGTCTCCATAGGCTTTACTCCTTATAATTTCAGTGCGCGTATAGTGTGGCGAGGTGCAGGGAGGAAATACTGTGTTCAGATACTTCACACCCCGCCACGAAAAATACAATAGCAAATGTGTAGAGAAACACAACTGTCTTAATTGTGAGAAAATGTAACAATAATAAGACAGAGCTTGTGATGACACGTACTATAAGGATATGTCTAGTATGAGAAAGGAATAAACATGTACACGTTCAATGTCAGTAGACTTGTTAAAGACTGCGGAGGTGTTACTGAAGTCGCAAAGGCAACGGGTAAAAGTAGAACTCAACCCTACCGATGGGTAAAGACTAACAGTATAACCACCGAGATACTTGCGAAAATCGTATTCGCTAACCCCAACATAAACTTAAACTCATACTTAGAAGAGATGCGAAATGAACCAAGAAGCTCAAAAGTGGCGTGAGGCTTTATACCAAGCGTCCGTCGAGGCAGTAGAAAGGGGGTGGTGTATCATCCCTTTGTCTCTGCAAAGCAAGAAGCCGTTAGTTAGCTGGAAGAAATACCAGACAGAGCCTACCACATTAGAGGAAGTGGAAGACTGGTTTGAGAATGGTGTAAAAACTTCCAGCGGAAATGTAGTCGGTACGTTTAACATTGCTGTCCTTACTGGCGCGATCAGTGGGATAATTGTCTTGGACTGTGACAACGAGAAGTCAGTTGAGTACGCAGTCAAGAACGATTTAACTTCACCGTTTGTAGTGCATACAGCAAGAGGTAAGCACTTCTACTTTGCTCACCCACTTCATGGACAAAGATTTGCCAACAACGTGGGGGGTGTAACAAGGAACTGGCCTGACCTAGAAGGGCTAGACCTACGTGGTGACGGCGGGTACGTAGTGATGCCGCCGTCTATGAAGATGCGAGACAACAAGGTAGAACACATATACCACATGGAAGTTGGGTATGGCCTTGGCCTTGACGACATGGAAGACTTTGTTTGGAAAGGTGCGCCTGATAGCGTAGCTCAACCGCAAGTAGGAGAGTTTGCTTTCGGCAACTTAAATCTTTCTGGTGTAAAGGTTGGCCAGATAGAAGAGTCTCTGCCAGTTTATGATCAGGTCAAGAGGCGTGTAGCACACTTAGGTCACAAGCTACGCGAAGGGGATGGAACCGATGTTTGGATGCTCAGATACATTGGTCAGCAAGTCCGTCAAGGAGTTGTCGAAGAGTCCTTGCTTCTTAAAGTAACTAAGTTCCACGACGATTTCTTCGACGACACGGGCTTCACTCCTGATGATACACAAAACTGGATTGCTACCAAGATACGTAGTGTTGTCGATATGGATAGAAGATCATACCCAGAAGAGTATGACAACGAAGGAAGGCGAATACTAAAAGCTAAAGAACCACCCAGACTTGGCAGACTTGTGCCAATCCGTGGCTCTGATGTCGATAGACTTATCGACACACTAGGAGAGACCAGCTACTGGTCAGACCCAGTGATCCCATCCGAAACAATTACTCAGGTTGTGGGATACAATGGTCACGGCAAGTCCTTCTTCTTACAAGGTATGTTAGTAAGCATGGCATCAGGTAATGAGAGCTTTGGTCCGTTTGCTCAGAAGCCAGCGAAGGTTCTTTACTTAGACTACGACAACCCAAGCCGTACTGTTCTGTACAGATTTCGTAACTTCATAAACATGTTCGGTGACAGCGGTGAGAATTTCAACATGTGGTCGCCTTCACTAATCTCTGCCGACGATGGTGGAGAGATGAACTTAGGTACGGAGCAGGGGTTCAAGTTACTTGGAGACTGGTTGGAAGTAATCAAGCCTGATATCGTGGTCATCGACACAGTTCGCAACGCCTTCGGTGGTCTTGAAGAAGCTAACGCCGCCGAGTGGTTCAAGGTAAACCACGTAGCCAAGTCGATACGTACTAAGTTCAAGGCAAGCGTAGTGCTTGTACACCACCGCAACAAACCAGGCGAGGGTGGATTAGGTAGAGAGGCTGGGTCAACAGCACAGCTTACCGACATTGATACACAGGTTATGGTCACTCAAGTATATCGGGACAAGAACGTAGCGAAGACGAAGGCGGCAATTCACGATGCGGATGTATCGGTTACTGCGTTCAGTGGTGCAGAGTACACTGCCACTACTTTCTTAGAGAACCAGTTGGAGCCAGACAGCAGACTCAAGATGGTTCAACAAATTTCCTTTGGGAAAGTTCGTACTCAGACAGAGTTGCACCGCACATACTACATTGGCTGGGCTGAACGGCTGGTGGACGGAAGCGAATACCTTGTGCATACCCCATCACCGAGGCAACAGGCAGTGTGGTTACACATTCACAAGTCGATGGGGGTTGAGGAAGTGAGTCGTTCACTGAGCATACCTAGATACGAAGTTGAAAGGTGGTTGCAACAATGATGAAGGGAACTGTTCTTGAACTGTTCTTGAACTGTTCAGTAAAGAGACAAGGCCGTTTAGGTCTTGGCTCTCTTATTGTCCTGGACGGATTATACACAGGTAGGTAGGAGGTAGGTCAAGAGAGAAATTGTAACGGAATATCGCAACCCCTTGGGGGGTTGCTCTTTTAGAAACATTCAGAGGTGAGCATGACATGAATAGGAAACCGATCTCAGATCAGGATCGGGAAGCTCTCTTGGATATGCTGGAAGATGGATACACATATAAACAAATGGCCTCTTTTATGGAGGTCTGCACTGACACGCTTAAACGCATACTCGTCCGAGAAGGGCTTGCCGAGTTTAACGGAGCCAAATACGCGATAGCTCCATCGCATAAATCGCAGATGCCTACTTGGGACAGGAAGTGTCTCAAGTGTAAGCGCATGTACACACTCCCGAAGTGGCAGTACATCTGTGACAAATGTACCTCAAGAAACGAAACGCTAGGGTTGGCTGACGACATGATCTTTGTTGATGTGTCTGAAGAAACACCCTTGTCCGAAAGAACTGAGGGCTACAATTTCAGTGCAACAAAAGGAGCAAAGAAAAAATGAGTAAGCAAAAGCGTAAAGGCGACGGGTACGAACGCGAGTTAGCTAAGTGGTTGGACTACTGGCTGTTCGGTAGCAGTGGGCATGTGCAACGTGCGCCTCTGTCTGGTGGTGGAAGCAACGCTTTTGGTGGGGGATTACCTGACTTAAACGGCACACCGTTCATGTGGGTGGAGGCAAAGCGGACGGAAAAGTTCAGCCCCTATGCCGCTATGGAGCAAGCCGAAAAGGGTATTGAGAAATCCAGAAGCAGGGATATACCAGTAGTTCTAACAAGACGGAACAGGATGGACACGTCGGAGAGCTTAGTAGTTATGCGGCTAGGTGACTGGCTACCCCTGTATAAATCTTTCCTTTGGGAGATGGGTGTTGACACACAAGACCCAGAAGAGGAGGGAGTGTCCATTACTTTTGATCCAGAGTTTGACTTCGGGGACGACGAAGCATCTAACGTCGTGCCACTATCTGAATATAGGAGTCACTTAAAACTGGTGAAAGACGATGGCGAAGAAGAGGTGTAGTGTAAAACTTTCTGTTGGCCGTGGTGAGAAGAAGCCAGCCTCGAAAGGTGCTGGCCTGACCGCGAAGGGAAGGGCTAAACATAACAGGGCATGTGGTTCTAAGTTAAAAGCACCACAACCAGGTGGAGGGAAGCGCAAAGATTCCTACTGTTCTCG
>PDMX01007017.1_pt1 | contig 44593 bp, 64 predicted proteins | sample 1515501 | NCBI WGS metagenome assembly PDMX01 (sample SAMN07343022, study PRJNA328102) | Marine metagenome, whole genome shotgun sequencing project. | biome: marine; feature: bay; material: water; isolation source: viruses from water sample < 0.22 micron filtered, nuclease treated ...
ATTTTAATACGTTTAGATATGTTCTCAGGCGAATCAAATATATATTCTTTTCCAAGGACATCTTTTAAAAAATCATGTCTTGTCATCCAATGCGCTCTGTAATTAGGAAGATCTATCTCTCCTTGTCCGTCATTATAAAGATATTCAGAAAATTCTTTTTCAGATTCACTCATTTGACTAGGACTACCAACACCGTTTAAATGAGTTTCAACAAGTTTCATTTGATCATCAGAAATACTATTATCGTTTTTATATAAAGAGTATTCTGCTTGCAAATAACTAGCAAATTCATTCATGTTTTTACCCTTCCTAATATTGTCTTGGGTAAGGTTTACCATAATAAAGGTAGACTTTTCACCTCTTGTCCCAATTAAAACTAACCCTTTAGGAATTAACTGGTCTTTTTGCAGTTCTAGTATTGTTTTTTGATCAAAAGCGCCATAAGGATTATCTTTTCTATCATTTATAATAATATTTTTTTTATACAAATAAGAAATTTTATAACCTTTGTAATTAAACCTATTATACATTTTTTGAGTTTCAGTTTCAGGTCGTTTATTTCTTGTAAGTGACATGTCCTTTAAAGAAGTAGGCCTAAGACCAACGAATCTTTTTACACCCTCTTTACTTGTATCAGCGAAAGGTTTCATTTCTGCTTCATAATGAACTGTATTTCCATCAATTCCTAAATGAGTTGTTCCTAAATTTTCTGGCAACATCATTGTCCAATATTTCTTAAAAGTCTCCCTTGCTCTTGGATCTCTGTTTATTAAAGATTCAACCGTATACCCGTCTGAGTTAGTTATAAGTCTTTGCCTGCTTATAATTTTAACAAAGTTATTAAAAGCATCGTCATTAAGATTTTCATCGTTAAGAACTTTCATAGCTTGCAACTGCACTTTTCTAAAAAGAACAGGATCTATTTTAAATTCATATTTAGTCCAAAAAGTTTTTGCTATCTTACCAGTATCTTTTGTTGATAATCCCGAATCTTTAATAGAGTCGTAATTAGGAAGACCTTCCATTTTTTCCTCAGACTGCAAAAGAAATTCATCCATATTTATTTCTGACTCTAAAGACTCTTTACCTTTTAGCCCATAAGCAAAATCTTTAAATTTTGAAAATAAAGGTCTGTCATGCATCCATTGTCTTGACCATCTATTAAATTCATGAGCCATTGTTGTTCTATTCGCATAAGGCTCTACGTTTTCCACCCACCATCTAAAATGTGTATCGTCTAATTTCCATTGCTCTTTTGTGTCTTCCCATAAATCATTATAAACTTTATCAATCTTTTTTCGAAGCTTAGGATTCTTTATTTCTACTGTAGGTTGTGATTTACCTTCTACGCTAAACAATTTAATGTCGTCAGGTTTTTCTAATGAAATTTGATTGTAAGCTTCACCATTTGCATTTTTTAAACCTCTTTTTACAATCTTTTTTTCTAATTTAGGTTTAGCCCCTTGTTGTTTTTTAAGAGCCACAGGATCAAATGAAGGAGCATTTTTAAATTCATCACTCTCTTCGAAATCTTTTTGAGCTTGAGTAATGTTTACATCAGGTTCATTTAATTTTTTTGGTTTTTTTTCTTTATTATCTATGTTGCTTAATAAATTTTGTATGGATTTTGTTGCAACCTCCATATCCCCCCAAGGATCCCCAGTTTTCATTTCAGTTTCCAAATCAGATAAGTATTTTTTTAGTTGTCTTTTTTCATCCACTGTAAAAAGAACATTTTTACCATTTTTTGTCAACGTAGATTGCTTTTCATTAAGGGTTAACGTAAAACCCAAGCCTTTTTTGTTTAAAATCTGCTTTAGAGGTATAAATATATCGTTTAAAGGAATTCCAGATATACTAAATACTCTATCTTCAGAGTCAGGTTCATTTAATTCTTCGCCTAATTCGATTTCTTGATACCCAGTTATTTCACCTGTAAGTTTGTTTTGTTTATTTCTTTTTTCTATTCTGTCTTTTATAGACGAATCTCGTTTTCTTAATTTTTCTAAAAGAGCGTCTACTCCTTTTTCATCATAAGGTTTTGAATCTGATCTTTTGCTAAGGGGTTTTTGTTTGTTTTTGCTATCTATGTTAATTAACATATTTTCTATGGCTTTTTTTGCAAACTTAGGATTAGAATCAAAATTTTTAAAATACCCACGCAATTGATTTTTTTCTTTGTTTGTAATAGGAACGTTTTTACCATTTTTTGTTAATGTAGAATTTTTTCCATTTATATTTAATTTAAAGCCCATTTTTTCTATAACTGGCATTAAAGACTTGTACACCCTATCTTTAGTCTTCTTTTTAGCTTCAACATTTTTTTCTATTTTCTTTTGAGTTTTCTTCTCAATTGTTTTAGATCCACCTTTTAAAACAGATAAAGTGTCTGCTATTTTTTGATCTAAAATTTTTATTCTTTCTTCTGTGTTAAAAGTATTTACAGATGTTTTTTTATTAATTAAATCTTGTTTTTCTATTTTATAATTTTCTAAATCAAGTTGAAGTATAGCAGGATCATCTAAAAATTCAACAAAAGATTGCCCAGCTGAAGATGGATGCCCCTCTTCATAAAAACTGTCATCTTCAGGCATTAAAGGCTCAACAAACTCATTCAAAGCATTTCTTTCAATATCGGTAAGGTTTTCTTCTTGAGATATAATATCAACGTCATTTTTAGTTACGGGTTTACCTTTTACGACTTGTTTCTTTTTATCATCCCAATCGTATCTATAACCCTTTTCTTGAGTCTCAGGAAAAACTTTAGCTAATTCTGGATTAGCTTTTAGTATTGCCTTTGCGGCTAATTCACTATCATTTATGTCTTTTGATCTCAATATAGCGTATAGCCTAGCTTCTACTTTTTCTTCTGAAATACCCCATGCAGTAGCTACATTTGACACAAGGGTCTCATTATCTGTATATAAACCAACAATAAGAGCATCATCAATTCCACCTTTTGCAATTAGTTTTCCGTCTATTTCCTTAACAATACTTGCTTCTTTTTTTGTAGGAAGTATTACTTGTTGTATATCTTCTTGAGTAGACTGACTCATTTCAGAAGAAATATATCCACTTCCTTCATATGCGCTTTGCCCAAGACCTAAAACAGAACCCAATGCAAATCCTAGAACAGCCTCTTCAAATCTTTCATCCGTAAAAAGTTCAAATTCTGTATTGGGAAGATTCCTTGATTTTAAAAAATCAGATGTTGTTCCCTGCAGAACTTCTTCAAGAGCTTCGTCTACACCAAAACCAACTGACCTTATACTATGCTTCATAAAACCTCTAGTCGCTAGCTTAATAGGAGGAGCAGTTTTAAAGTGGCTACTAAGGCCATTTGCTATTTTACCCATGTTTCCAACAACACCTAAACTTGCTAGTTCAATTACAGTGGCAAAGTTTGCATATCGAACCGCATAAGATTCAGCCATTTGTCGTAATTCATCATCACTATATTCATCTACAGGTTTTGAATAATCTCCAAACTTTATTTGATATCGAGATTCATACTCTTTTTCAGACATCCCTTCGCCAAGCTGAGGTTTAAATTTTCTTGCCTCACTTGCTAATCTTTGTAGTTCAATTTTATACTCTTCAGCCTCAGCCCCTGTCATTAAAAAATTTGAACCTAACAACCCTACTGCACCACCTAGAACTTTTCTTGCTAACCCAGGTGCGCTCCACACAGATAAAGTTCCAATTGCACTTGGAACTAAACTTGGAAAAGACTGAACTGCTTTAACTGCTACTGCCGAAAGCACATCTCCAACATCTGTATTTTTATCCCTAATAATATCAACAAGAGGCACTGCGTTTAATCCAGTTGCCGCCCCCGCTTTTTCAGCATCTTCTCTCCAATTGTCTGACCAATCTTTGAACTGCTTTGCGATCTCACCTTGTTCTCCAAATTCTGTATTTAAACCAATTTCCAGTTTAAGATCCCTTGCTTTAGCAGAAACACCTCCTAAAGTGTTAGCAACTGCATCATAAGCAGATTTTTTAAATCCAAAATCAGAGTCGTTATATTCTTTATATTGTTTTTGTGTATTGCTTCTTATTTGATCGTTAATATGCGATAAATAAGCATCGCCAATTGAAGTTAAATCCTCCTCAGCTTTTTGCGATAAATTATTAGGGAATTTTTCTTTTGCATGTTTAGTAAACCCATATACGGTGTCTGTCCAATAATCAATTAATCTGTCCTTATCTCTTTGAACTACTTTATTCTCCCAAAGAGTATTTTTATTTGCTTCCTCTTCAATTTCAGATCGAATCCCATTATAACGATCTAATTCTTTTGAAGACTTTGTTCTATCAATAAAATAATCAGATGTTTTCTCTCCACTAGGCTGATCAAACAATACAGGCGCACCTGTATCTTCTTCTATTATTTTATTCATTACGCCAAACAAAGGCTCGTAATACTTTTTATTGTCTGAAGTCATGTAATTTGGATCAAAGCTAACTACATGTTTTAACGGTTTAAGTTCCTCTTCAGAATCAATATTCTTTTTTGTTGTTAAAAGAGGATTTGCTAACGTGGATAATAAAGCTGACATATTTATCTCATTATTTAATTAAGTTTATTTTTCTAATTACCAAGAGTTCTATTGTTAAAATTGAACACATTTTTTGGTTTTAATTTTTCTTTAAATTGTGGTTGTCCAATTTCGCCTAATTGAGGAAATCGTTTATCTTGCTCTAAAGTATAAATAGCGTCTTCAAACAATTGAAATGTTGCGTCATAATACTCTTCTATAAAATCAGCATCAGGTAGTTTTTGCATGCTACCAGTCAAGTCTTTTATATCCAGTTTAAAAGCGTCATAATTTTCATTAAAATCGGGATCACCAATATCTAAATAGTTTTTATTTGGTGTTTCGATACTATCATCGTTTTCTATTATTTTATCAAGGTATTTACTTTTTATGGCTTTAAAATTAAATTCATTATTACCATATTCAGTTTCTTCTAAAATTTTAGTAAGTCGCAATAAATCGTTATAACTATCTTGAGCCACATCTTTTATGTTAACTACGGTAGGGTTAGAACCACTAGAGCCATATGTTGCGTCAAACTTACCTCCTTGATACACACCAGCATTAAACTTACTAAGGAAACGTTTTCTATTATCTTCGCCTATCTTAAATGAACCATCTTCACTTAATTGGGCTATTATATTTCCCCCAACGTCTTGCTTTCTATTGTAAGAAGTTTTTACATTATTTATGTTAGTAATTGTGTTTAGATTAATTCCTTCTTCTAGTTGCTTATTAAAAGCAACGCTATTTGTACCCATGTTGTTCATATGAGTTACCCCAGCAGTATAAAGTTTGTTTTGTACTTCAGAATCATAATTAGAGTTTTGAAGATATTGATTTATTTGGTTGGATGTTTGTAAACCTTTTTGTCCTACATTTGCTAAGAAAGATAAAAGTTCATCATTGTAATATTCATTTTTATCTAAAGTTGTCATTGTAGCTATATCTTTTTTCATTGCATTGTAGTCTCCATAGCCTTTAATTATACCTGCATCTACATTTGCATCTAATACCATTTCAGAAAAATCATTTAAAGTTTTGTTGTCTTGAGGATCTAATTTTGCCTCTTTGTATACCTCCATTTGTTCTCTAAAAAGTTTTTGTTTTCCTTCTGTTATTTCTAACAAATTTAATAACTCATTGTTTAATTCATTTGCTTGAGGTAAAACAAACTTTTTATTTGACATTGATTTTTTCGCTATGTTATAATTTTCTTCTGTAGGAGTAGACTGATAATTTTCAAATGCTTTTTGATTTACACCTATATAAGCATCGTCAATTTTTATAGCCATATCTCTTAAACCTCTTACTGAAATACTAGGTTTAGTTAATTGCGCTTTTTGTTTTTCTATTTTGTTTTGTATTTTATAAAGTTCTCTGTCTAATTGAGACATACTACACTCCTATGAATATTCGTTACTTTGCTTTAGCTGATCTAATCCTGCACCGACAACCATTCCAACCGCTGGCCCTCCTGGCAAGAAGTTAGCAGCTACTTTTCCTGCGCTTAACGCTAGGTTTAATTTGTTATTGCTTTGAGCTTCTTCAATTTTTTTCTTTTCAGCTTCTAATTTATCAATAGAAGAATTTGCTTTAGAGACTGCAAGATTTGCATTTTGGTTTAGTCTCTTTTTTATATCTTCATTTTTAGATTTTTGATTTTGATACAAGGAAGTTAATCTTGTCTTTATAGCTTCTTGGGTTTCTAAAGCCACTTGTTTTATATTACCTGAAGACAAATTACTTGTAGGAACTTGATCCATATTTTTTTTCAAAATGTCCATGCTTTGTAGCGCACTATTTTGCATATTTTCAGAAAAAGCAGAATCTATTTGATTGAAATTTTCTACGTTTGTTCCACCAACTTCCATTTTAGCATCATCTAATATGTCAATACTAGAGTCTATTGCTTTGCTTGTCTCTTTTAACTTTTTCTGTTTACCGCCATAAGTTAATAAATCACTACCTAATTCAAACCCTGATGTAATTGCTCCTGCATTTTTACCTATAAAATCACCTGCTTTGCCAAGAGTTCCCATAACGCCTCCAGCTTCAGAACCAGCAGCCATAGCACCCGCAACAGGACTTCCCCCAGCATCTTGAACAGAAGGCAATGCAGATGAAGATGAATTATATCCCAAATTTTGAGTTACTTGATTTTGAGGAGCAGACACTTTAGGTTTTCCTGCAAGCGGATTCATTGCAAAGCTTGCTATTTGACCTACTTTATCTAAAGCACTATTTTTAATATTACCTATATTCTTTTTTAAAGAGTCAAACGCTTGCGGAACCGCTTTGTTTATTATAGCAGAACTTGTATTGGCCATGGTTAAAAATGGTTGCATTAAGTTGTTAGTGTTACTCGCTGAACCCATTCCACCTTCTTGAAAAAATTTTGCATTTTCACTATTAAGATTTGCATAGCCATCTTCATTTGGGTAGAGGCCATAATCTTTATATTGATTTTTTTTAGGATCCATAATCCCTCCTATTCTGTTATATCTATACTTTTAAACATTGATCCAAAATCTGCTTTACCCTGATACATTCGATCTAACAAAAGAAATTCATTCATTTGCTTTATATCTATTGAAACATCTGTTCCTTTTAAAGTAATTTTTTCATTATTATCGTAAAACCCTTTTCTTGTAGGAAAATTAAGTAAATCAGTAAGTTTTTTATTACTTGTAAAAGTTTTATATTCTTCTTTTTGCATATTTTTTAATTCTAACGTTGCCCCTGCAAGCTCACCTATTTTAGATATTTTGCCTCTCCGTTTTGTATTTAGTGAATTTTCAAACTGACGGTCTTTTAACATATCAGATACTTCGCTTAGTCCTAAAGAAGCTTTGTTTACTATAGAATTATAATCTTTCATTTTGACTCCTTATTTAAATCAACAGTATATCTAGAACCCTTGTACACAATTGATTTTTTTAATCCTTGTTTATTTTTAATAATCTTTTCACTTCCTTCACTTTGAGTTTCAGCAAGACTTTGATCTGTTCTTTTAGTCTCTGTTTGATGTCGTTGCATTCGTAATAATTTTTTAAAACTCATTTAATTTTTTTCCCTCTATACACAATAGACATATCATGTATTTCTATATTATTTGGTAATAAAACTTGTGCGCTATTTAATACAAACTGAAGGCTATGAAGGTTTTTAGCAATTGATTTGTCTGCAGGAACAAATGAAACTGTACTTAATCCTGTAAGAGAAGTAGAAAAAGAACCAACTAATGAATTATTACTAACGGATCCATTTTTACGATATTGTATCGTTAAGTTTGTAGCAGTGCCTTTATAGGTTACATATAATTTTTTAAAGTCAATAAATGTACCTGAAGATCCAAAATCTATGTCTCTTGTTATAATAGAAAACTTACTGTTTACGCCTGCCGTTTTATCGTATACAAGCTTAGAAAAAGCTAAAGAACTTGTATAGACTCCATACGTTAAATTGTTGTCGTAAAAAACTATATTAGTTGTATTAGAATCTTTAAAATCAACTAACTTAGTCCAAGCCATCGTATCTAAATCGCAGACCCAACCATCATCGCTATTTGTATTTGCAACAATTAAATGTCGTTCTTTAGGCTCATATACTACCGTAGGCTTAGAACCAATACTTGTTGCCCATTCAGTTTGATCTATTTTTTTATCTGACAATTCAACAATTTTTTCTCCATCATAATAATACGCACCAAAGCTATTAGCCCACGCAATCCCTGAAGGAACTTTATCTATAGCTGCATAGTTCCAAACACCTTTGTATTGATAATTATCTTCTAAAAATTCTACATCTCTTGTTGCATTTACAAGCAACATGCTATCATTTTTAAATACTAATAACCTATCCGCATATGATTCTAATGCTGTTATTTCGTCACCATCGTTAACTAATATATCTATGTAATTGTAAGAAGGAATAACGTCAGGTCTATTAGACAAGCTTTTATAAACACGATCATTATATCTTTCTCGTAAAGGGTACGTTTCCCCCTCTCTCTTTTCATATAGAACATCTACATTACCGTAATAAATTTTACGATTCATAACAGTAGCATCTCTAAATCGTATTTTTTCAATATGATCGTTAAAATTATAAGTATAACCAGAATTAATACTAAAGTTTGTGGTAAAAGGTGGATCTATAAATTCTATAGCACTGTGAGTTTTATGATTCCCTTCTGTATTCCAAAATTGAATTGAATCTAAGGAAGGATCAGATATACCTTTTTCAAAATCTACATTTAACAATAAAAACGGATCATCATACTTTAAAGCGTTTGTTGCATTGTCGTATTCTGCAAAATATACATTCGCCCCAGTAATTCTTGTACTACCATTAGAAAACCCGCCTGTACTTAATTGCCGAATAAAAGATTGTATTGACAGGCGATCACTCTCAAGCGTCAGCCCGCTTCCTTGATTGGTAAATTCAAAAAAAGAACTTTCTTGAGTTCTGTCATATATCCAACTATAAAAAAATTTATAATCTCCATCCCAAGTCCCTCTTTGATCTTTTACAACTTTAAAACTAGATAAGAAAACTTTTGCTATACTGCTATTACTTGAACTAGTTAAATATAATTTTAAATGCTGACAATTGCCTAATGAAGGATTCCCGTTAAAAGTAATAAAATCTGATAAAGGAGCCTGCACATCTACCCAACCTTTATTCCTATTTGCATCAAAAAAAGCTTGGTTTAAATCAAATGATAAAACATTGTCCACATTAGTTGTTGAATCATTTATACCAATTTTAAAATTAGTAGGAGTTCCACTACTTTCAGGTATAGCTATTTTAAAAGTAAGCATATTACCTAATTCAAGATTTGTTAAACTTATTGCGTTGTCAAACTCTATCCGATAAGTATCATCGCTTCCTGTATGCAATGTTCTAAACTGCTCATATTTATTTCCCGAACCTACAGGTTGTATGTATGTAAAAATATTGCCATCTTTTATTCTAAGTTTAACAATCGAATATGTAGCGTTTACACTGGTAAACGTTAGTTTAAGTCTAAATTGATAATCAGAAGTATTTGTAAATCTTAATTTTATATAATCATTATTTGAACTATAACTAGTGTTGTCAACAGATTGAGTTTCCCACGCACCAGTAGATCCATTATATTTTTGTAATACTTTTGATACGACATTATTATTAAATAAAGTATTCCAACTAATATTACTTGTAGCACCACCGCTGTTTTGAATAACGTGATCATTGCCACCAATTTTAATTTGTAAAATTCTATCATTTTCACCATAATATTTTGATCTAAAATCGTCTCCAATTGTAAAATATAAATACGTTCCCCCATTAGCAACATTCGCACTTACCTCATAGCCTTCTGAAGTAATATCTGTAGATAATATTGATCCAAAAATAGAATTAGATGGAGTTCTTGTTATTCCGTATTCATCTATTAAAACATCTGTTGTAGGATTAATAGACCATGAACCAATTAATGATCTTTTAGAATCGTCAGTGAATGTTGTAATAGTTGTATATATATCATTAAGAGAAGTTGGATAATCTACATCTCCTACTATTGTTGATATGGACTCTAATGCAAAACTTGTTTTTTCTTTAATTTCTAGCCCTAAATACCCTCGCAAAGAAGAAGTAACATCTACAGATCCTGTAAAAGAAAGTTGTCCATTGTCAGGCTTTGTAATACTAGCAGAAACGTTACTTCCTAGTTCAATGGTAGCTTCACTTCCATTAAAATATTTACGAGTAAATACACCATAAATTTTAGCGTCTGTAATAGGTTGATAGTTGGAATCAACATTCAAAGAACCATCGCAAAATCGAATTTGACCATCGTAAGTAACAAGAGCAGGAAACAAATGAGTGCTTGCTCCAGCGGCACTAGACAAATCAATTTTAGTTTCCCATCCGTTCCCAAATCTTTTTAAATAACGATTGCTCCCACTTAACAAAAACTCACTAGAAGCTTCATTGTTGTCTTTATCATAATCTGTTTTATATGCCCACAATGCAGTTCCATCGGGGGGATCGTATGATATAGTACCAAAAGAAGAAATTGTTTCTTTTTTGTACGCAGTTTTTATTACACCTTTGTGCGTAACAATACCATTCTGTATTAATGCAGATTCATTTTCCTCTATATCACGAGAATTAGTATGAGAGTTCATACCTCCATCAAAATTTTTAATATCTAATATATTTTTAGGCATCTTTTTTATCTTCTTTCATAGGAAGTTTTAACTCACCTCTTAACATTTTTCCTCTTGTGTAAGGATGCTCAGACCAAACTTTCTCCCAGTCAATTAATGCTTTAGATTCTTTAGTTTCTTCGTATTCTTTTGCTTTTACTAATTCATTCTCCATCTTCAACCTCCTCTTCTAACACCTCTGCTTCTTCATCGTCAAGAAAAATATCATTTTGTATTTCTTCAATCTGCCAATTTTCAATTAAATCATCTTCAATTGTTCTTTCTTTTTCTAAGAGCATTTACATCTCCATTTTCTTAAAGATTTATTTATTCTTGAATTAGGATCACGAGCAGTTTTTGCACCAGTTAGTCTTTTTTTCATCCCACACATTCTAGCGCAAAAACTTTTACGTCTTGATTTAGCTTTACCAGTAGGATTCTTTTTTGTTACAGGGGCTTTTAACGTACCTTTTTTGTAACTCGCTCTTCCTTTTGCATTTAACCCTCCACTAGGAGACTTACCTTCTTTTCTTGTCCACGCTGGTGATGCCATATTATTTCTTCTTCTTTTTTGGTTTATAACTAGGTTTCATTCCAGATTTACTTTTCTTTGGAGGTCTTCCTTTCTTGCTTCCGTAAGTTCCTTTTCCTTGAGGCATGTTACTTTCTCCTTTTTTTAGTAGGTTTCTTTTTAGCTGTTTTTGCAGACTCTTTAAAATTTTTAGCAGTAGGCGCACCTTTAGCACCTTTTGATTTCATTTTTTCACCACTACCTGCTTTAATTCGTTTACGTTTTGCGTGTATGTTTGCGTATAAACCTTTTTTCTTTTTTGTAGCCATTATTTTTTATTCCTTTTCCATGTTAAATAATCTGCACCTTCATGCGGATCAAATATGGTTGTAATTAAACGAGAATCATTGTCTTCATAATTAGGATCTATAATAGTAACAGGACAAACAAAAATACATTTGTCGTCTAGTCCTAATTCTTTCGCATAGCGATCATTTGTCTTGTAGCTACCAACTTGTACCGCATGACTAATTAAACCTGTCATAGGGTCTTTTATCGCTTGATAACCTGACACATGAGTATGCCCTGCACAAAGGATATGATCTCTCCATCCCATCATAGCAGCTTTTGTAATTCCATGAGCAGTATTATACATACTGTTTCCTCTAAAATTATGTCGTGCATTAATGCGAACTTCTTTACCATTAGGAAATTGCAGATTTAAGCGAACTTGATGATTATTGTATACAGTCAAATTTCTACCAATCATCCAGTCTAGCGGATCTCCATTACCACTCCAAGCATCGTGATTGCCTCCAACTAAGTATAACCAAGGAACCATCCCAACAAAATGCTCTGTTAATCTCCATGACTCTTGAGCAGAAGTACCTTGTTCTCCATACAACCGTCCAAGTCTACCAACCCAATTGTTTTGCAAATCACCAACATTACCACCATACAAACCTTTTGTTTGCTTTACTAACTCACCATGAGCATAAAGTTTTGCAATATCAGTTCCATCATCGTCAATGTGATTATCTCCAAAATGAGCAATTCCAATTGGCTTATCATCTAATATTTTTATATTAATAAGTTTTTCAGCAACCTCTCGTCTATTTTTTGCTTCAAATTGCTTTGCTCTATGAACAACTAAATCTTCAATAGGAATGTCTTCAATTGGCAAATTCTTTCTATCAAATCCGTATTCTTCTCGAATTGCCTGTTTCCATTTTCGTATAGTTCTTTTACCTACTCCGTACATGTCAGAAAGCTCTGTAGGACTTAATTCTGTATTCATGCTTCTTACGAAGTTTTGAGGTATGTGTTCAACTTTCATTTTTTTGTTCATTATATCTCCAAAGTTCTTCTAAACCATCCATAGAAGTATTTCATCAACGTTTTGTTATTTATACATATTTTTGAATAATACATTACTCGAAAAGCTTTCAATCTTTTAGCTTCTAGCTTCTGTGCTGCTTTTAACGTGTTTTTTCCTATTAACCCATCAATAACTAAGTTTGATTTTCTATGATTGCAAGCTTCCTGTAATACTTTTACAGCTTTTCTCTGCCCTAGATTCACAACCATATCAAAATAATCGTCCTGTAGTTCATTGGGTAAATGTTCAGATTTACTAGGAATCCAATACTCTTGTAAGTATATAGCAATAGCATCATTCCTAGATAAGTTTGCAATGTCTTTTTCAGGATGCGCTTTTTTAGAGATCCCCCACTTAGTAAGACCACCTGGGTCATCGGGATCATTAACTAAACGCTCACCGCCTTCTCTTTCAATAACGTGATTAATAATTGATCTACTTTTGTCAGAAGACATTATAAACCCGCTACAAATACTTTTATTTTTGCCACAAGTTTATCATCTTCTTTAGAAGGAGTTGCCTTTGCAATAAGTTCTAAAATCTTAATTACAAATCCTTTTACTCCATGTTTTTTTATTTGACCTTTAATATATCTTTTAATCATTTTTCTTCCTTTTTTACCATTTTAGTTAAACCTTGGAATACTACATCTAGCAAAATATCATCTTTGTCGCTTGGAGACATTTTTACTACTTTTTCTAATATCATGAATGCAAGTAGCACCCACTCCCAATTACTTGTTAACCATTCCATTACATAAACCTCATTATTATATTAACCATTATTGGAAACGTCACTAATGCTATAGCACCCCAAGTTTGTATCTGAGCAATATCAGCATTATGTCTATTCACTTTTCCGTTTAATTTCTCTAAATGTTTTTCGATTCGACCTAAAGATGAATAAATATTTTTAAGTCTTTCATCATGTCTTGTTAAAATTCTTGTTATATCATTATTATCCATTAGTGCCTTCCGTTTCCATTCATTCGACTCATTATACCATCCATCCTTGACAATTGTTTTTCTAAATCAGATATTGCTTCCATCATCTGCTCATATCGTCTATCTCGCACAGAATCTGATTCATTCCATCTACTAATTAATTTGATTATCATTCCTTCCATATTGTTAATACTTTCAGATTGACCTTTATTTTCTATTTCTAAATTTTTTAAAGACTCTTGTTGTGCAGTTGATTGTTTTGACAAAGAAATAACAAGGTACATAAACATAATACCTACTACTCCTATCATTCCTGCTTCCCCGTATACTGCCATAAAATCCATTACTTTCTCCGCTTTTTCCCCCAACCCAGTGGGTTGATGTTTATTTCTTTTTCGTAAAACTTCACTTTTTCTGCCAACTCTTCTCGCTTAGACCTTTCTTCCACGATGTGTTTATCAAGTAAATCCCCAATGCGTTCATCTGCATCAGCAAGGCTATTTTCAAGCGAGTCCAATCGACTCTCGACCCTATAGTAACCGTAGACGAGAGCGCCAACAAAAGCAAGAATTTGTCCAAGCCAACGGATATTAATGGATAAAACAGCGTTATCATCCACAATAGCACTTCTGTAGCTTCTAGCGGTTTTGACATCTTCACTCATCTGACCTCAATAACTTCCCATTGAGCATGCTTAAAACACCACATATCTCTATCAAACCGCAAGACCTCTTTATAGAAGTGAGTAATACTATCTGAAGATGTAATTTCAATATATGTTGAATCAGATTCAAATTCGTATATACCAAATCCACTACTACAACTAGTCAATGACAATAGCCCAAAAAGAACTATTGCCACTAACAAACCAAAAAAAGAAAAGATTGCGTTACGCTTTTTCACTTTCTTTTTCTAACGATTTTTCAAGTAAATCCATATGATACTTTCTACCGCCATCCATTTGCTTCAGATTAAAGTTAGCTCTTGCTATCTTGCCATCTAAGTCAGCTACATGATTAATTAATTCAACCTGCTTTTCATCAAAGTCAGATTCTTTATAGTCCTTACCATTGATTGTAACTATCTGTTCTTTTTTTTCTTTTTCAGACATGTTATTTCCTTTTGTTTAGAGCTTGGCAATATCAGCTTTCAAGGCTTCCCACCCTGACTTCTGCTCACCTAACTCGGTTATTTGCTTATCTATACTTTCAATCATCACATCACATTCTCCATCAGATACTGCAATAACAGAATCAGCTAAAGCTTTACCTGTTTCAGAATCATATACTTTTTTACTAAGCATAATTTCATCATGTGATTGCTCGTCTACTTTTGCTCTAACTACTTTTCCATCTTCATCTTTTACTTCTGTTACAGCAGGAACGTCTACCACTTTTGATTTGGCTACAGACCATTTCTTTGCTGTTTTTTTCGCTGAATAACCTTTCATGGTATTCTCCTTTTTAATTAAATCTTTGCAATTTTTATATACCCACCATAAAGCCTGTGACTTGTTGAGGTACATTTCCATCTTAAAATCATGTAACGACCTGTTGTGTCATTTGCTTCTATACCTGAACTTGGATTAGTGGCGTATTCAGTATTTGTATATCTTGGAGCGGGCATTACAGATGTAGCAGTTGCAGTAGTGCAATCACTATAATAAGCTTTTATTTCAACGCTTGCAGTTCCATTTAGCCTATAATGAGTTACTTTATAACCTGAAGGAATTGGAATATTTACATATCCGCTTACTGCACCATGCATTGTTTTAGCTTCACCGCCATTATCAACCATGGCAATATTGTATTCATTCCTACCAGTTGAAGGCATAAAATCACTAGGCATTACCCAAATCTTATCTTGTGTGTGCCAACCAGTTAATGATTGACCTGAACTAGCATCCAAGTCTCCTGCAAATGTGGCATCTTGAGATGAATCAAGGGTTAAAGCAGTAGAATTACCTGATTTTAATATTAGACTTCCTGACCCTGAAGTATTTGCAATAGTCATTCCTGTACTTACAGATGCCTGCCACTTATTATAGCTTAAATAGTTTGAGCTATGGTCATTCCATAAATAAAGCTTACCGCTATTAGGAAGTCGTACATTGCCAGTAAATGTGGCTGATAAATCACTAGCAAAAGAAAGAAAATTATCTCCAGTGTTTTTCTTTATACTTCCTGAAGTTCCATTAAAATAATAATCATTGAATTTTGCAGGAGATGCAGAACGAATAGCATAAGCACCATTTGAAGATGTTGCTAATTCAACAGTTGTTCCTGCTGAGTTTATAAAAGTAGAAGTACCTGAACCGTTTATTAATAAAGTTCTATACTGATAAGGTGAAGTTCCTATCGAAGTAGCAGCTCTATTAGCTATGTAAATTTCACCATTATAATGACTATAAATACCTGCTCTTGTGTCGCTACCTGAAGAGTTTGCACCATCGCCTCTATGACTAAACCCAATACCAATAGGAGTAGTAGTATTATTGCTTGAATTTTTTCTGTGTAACCTTAATCCTGTAGCTACACCTTCAGAAACAATATCTAAATTATAATAAGGAGTTGTATTGCCAATTACTTGCTGACCATCAACAATTAACCCCATTTTATTAGCACCTACACCACTAGCTTTACTTCTTATATGAACATAGGAATAAAGAACTCCACTTCCAGGATTTGTATCAGGCGTTATGTAAAGCCTAGGGCTACCTGAGTTATAACCAGTATACTCAATCTCCATTTTATCGTAACTACCAGTAGATGTAACACCGCCATGACCTATTAATATTTTATTACCTGTTGTAACTACACCTCTAATTGTAGCAGAACTAAAAAATGTTGCACCACCACCACTTGCTATTGTTAGTCTAGCAGTTCCATTAGAATGAATTTCAACATTATTATTATCCGAGCCACCCATTTTAACGACACCGCTACTTACAGACATAAATCCACGAACTGAATTTGTGCTATCTTTTACTCGAATTAGCGGAGAACCTTTTAATACTTCAAAATCACCAGTAGACCGAATAACCCCACCTGAATTAGAAAGATTATTGCCCGCATTAAAAACTACCGCATTTCCAACAGTTATGTTCCCGCTTGTAGATATTCCTGTTGTCCATATTCCACTCCAAGCTTTTGAAGAAGTACCTAAAGTCCCTCCACCATTGTTTGTTACAGGGACTATATCGCCTGAAAATGTGGCGTTTTGACTAGAATCTATAGTAAGAGCAGTTGTTCCAGCATTTGTTGAGATAGTTAGACTACCACTAGAGCGTATACCCGAATTACCTTCAACTTGATAAAAGTGAGAATGATAACCAGCGTTTGTTGTATCCCATAATGATAAAGTAGGAGCATTAGCATCTTGAATTGTTATTCCATGAGCAGTCGAGCCTATATTGCTATTTTTACTAACTGCACCACCGACATTTAAAAACTTATCAGCAGTCATGTTTACATTACCAGTAAATGTGCCTCCAGTTTTCGGAACTACATAATCACTATATGTTTCATTGTCTAAAACTTTTTTATAAGCAGACCAAGAACCACTATATCTAGAACGAAAAACAATTCCTGCACCTGTATAAGGAATACCAATTTGAGTAAGATTTCCTGTGCCATTTTTTACCCCATACTCAAAACCTAAAGTGTGATAATATTGACTACCTGTTGGCCCGTTTGTAGCAGAACCTAATAAAAGACTGTATCCGTTACCACTTCGTGCATTTGTTGCATGATTCCAATCAGCAGTTCCACTAGTAGTCTCAGCCCCAAATCCCCCTCTTATTTGTTTTGCATTTACTATTAAATCGCCATTCGTTTCTAAATCCCCATAAAACAATGTTCTTGTGCTAGTATTTTTATACCCAAAATCAACAATAGCTCCTGCTTGATTCTGTACACGATGACCATAGTAAGCAAAAGAATAAAGCATTGGAACTGCTCCACTTCCATCGGGGTTTATGCTATTTAATCTATGGAAACCATGTACTGAATACCCATTTCCATCAAAGTTAATTTTCTTATAAGCCTCAACATTAATACCACCCATTACATCAAGTTTGGCATCAGTATCTCTACTTCCACCTGTAAACCCAGTAGTACCAATACTTACATTACCACCTTGAGCATTTAATACTATATTGCCAAACGTACTGCCTTGACTAGCATAAGATTGTATTTGTAAATAACCTGAAGTATCTGCACTTGTTCCAATTACTCCAACTGTTTTCCCTGAAGCATATTTACCAACTGTCATGCTTGATGCACCACTACCATTATAGACATTTAGGTTATGTGTTGGTATTGTTCCAATAGCTAGACCAGTTGAAGTAAGCCTCATTCTTTCGTTTAATGTGTTTGCGCCAATAGTACTAAATGTTATGTGAGCGTTTCGTACTGAAGCACTACTCCAAGTGTTGCTTGCTACTGTTTCAATCCTTGCAGAAGCTATAGAATTGTTATTATCGCCTGAAGTTAAAGCATCCCATTCAATAGCACCCATTTTTAAGCCACTAGGTACTGCACCTTGAGAAGCTACCGCACCATCAGACCTAAAAAAGAATAACTTTGATTGGTCTGTGTTAGTGGTAGATAAATTTGAAAACATCTGATTACCAAGAACACCAAGCTTTACATCTGAAATTGGTGTCGATTGACCTCGTGACGGGTCATTAGTATTTATACCTACTTGACCATTTGCTAAACAATATAAAATATTATTAGATGTTCCATTACCTTGAACTTGAATAACTGGAGTAGTGTCGTTTGCAGTAGACCTAACTAATAATCCATAGCCTGATGTGTCCATTTTAGATGTCCATTCACCAGCATCATTTTGAGTAATATGTAGTGCTTTTTTATTCTGACCATCTGCAACATCGATTGTTAAGGCTGAAGCTGGAGAAGTATTTCCTATACCTATTCCAGTATTTGTAATTCTTGCTCTTTCTGCATTTTGAACCATAAAAACAATAGGATTGTTTGGCGTAGAACCAAGAATAACTTCTTCGTTGCCATTAGTACCAATAAAACCTTCTGTTGTAGAGCCATGATTGAAGTTAATATAATTCCAACCCCCGTCAGGATTGTTAATCCTTAAATGCTCATCGTTTGTTGAATAAATTTCCATAGGTGCTGATGGAGAATTTGTTCCTATACCTAAGCTTGACTCTAAAATATATGAATTTGTACCGCTTGAAAGTTGTGTCTTTAATGTACCTGTACTATTATAAAGCCTTATTGCACCATGATTGCTATCTGTAGTTAGCATAGCTATACCATTATTTGTTAGCGCATTAGCTCTTCTTATAATTGAGCCATTAGACGTTACTGAACTAGCAAATGTGGCTTTCTTGTCTCCCATAATTGTAAAAGCATTTTCAGAACCACTTCTTACTTGAAATAATTGTACACCCGCATTTGTAGTCGCACTTTTAATTAAAGCCCCAGCACCAGTTGAAGATGTGTTTTCAATTCTAGCTCCCCAATCAGAACCAACAGAGCCTTTTACTCCTAATAATTCACTAGCAGTAAAAGCTGATGATATTGCTACTTTACCAGCAAATGTGGCTCTTTTATTTGTACCGTCAGTATCAAATTTTAAATATTCAACACCAGTACCATATCCAGTTAAAGCTGGCCCGAGTAATTTTACATTAGCTGATAACCATGCAGAAGTTGGTATTTGAGCTTGCATACCACCAATCTTATAAACATCTGTATTGCCTGGGTGTATAGCAGTTACATATAAAGATGAAATTCCTCCTGAAGTTGGCGTAGAAACAGTAGTTCCAACTGTATTAGATAAAGTAATTTTATTTGTTTCAAATCTTATTTTATTATCTGTATCACCATTGTGATAAATGTTTTCATCTGCATATATAGCTCCAGCTGCATATAAACCACCATTAACTGTTAAATTAGAAGTGAAAGTAGCATTTTGAGAGGTATTTATTGTTAAGGCTGTATTGCCTCCACCTTTTAGAATAGTGTTACCTGCTTGAGTCATTTCCATATGGTAATAACTAGCAGTTCCCAATCTAAATGTAGAATCAGCTAAGACTAATGCTGAACCCATTACCGTTGTTGTAGCAGGTTTATCAATAAAAAGACCTGAACGAGTTGCTCCACTTCTTAATCTTAAATTAGCATCTCCACCACTAGCAAAAATATTTAGAGAACCTGAAATAGTACCACCAGTTAATGGTAGTTTAGAACTATCTGTAGTAGAATAAGTGCCTAGTGTACCATCACCTTTGATGTATTGAGCAGAACTACCTGAAGCTATTACGAGTTTTTTCCAAGTAGCCATTATTTAGATTTCTCCGCTTCTTTCACAAAAGCATTTTCTACTTTAACTAATAGCTTACCAATTCTCATAGCATCTTTGCCTTTAACGGTAATTTCTTCTATAGATTGCTTGATGATAAATAAATCATCAGCACTTAGTTCAAGCTTCAAGTTTTGCCTTATGAGATTCAGTAAGTTTTCGGATAGTTGTATACGCTACTTCTATTTCAGCACCTTGAAACGAACTCTTAAGCAATAGCTTTAATAAGAAGTCCGTTTCTTTTACGTTTAAATCCATAGAAGGTTTAGGTATCTCAATTTCGTTTTTAGCAAACTTTGACATTAAGCAGTTCTGATGTATACATTGTCACCATCAATTTGAAAATGACCTACTTCGCCAAAACCATTAACATTGTCTTGAGTGCTACTATATGTTTGAGCATTTGCCATAGAGACATAACCAGTTTTTGTAAAACTATTACCCGATTCAGTATGTCCGATTGCCCAAGCATGGTTCGTTTCGTCCCAATAAAAGCTTTGGTCTGTTTCACTACCTCTGTTTACTGTAATACCGCTATCTTGAGAAGGAGCAGTATTTGCATCATGGTTTGAATTAAATACTATTACATTATCAGCAAGATTAATTTCTTCAGTATTAACAGTAGTTGTGCTACCTGAAACTGTCAAGTTACCCATTACTACTAAATTTGCTGTTGAGAAAGCCTGAGATGTATTTCCTGCTACATTAGCTTTTAATGCTAATTGGTCATAAACAACATGATTTTCTACTGGATTAGAACTACTACTACTAATAGTTGCATCTACAGTTACTTGAGAAGTTTGGTCTACCCAAGTAAATGCATCACTTCCTGAAAAAGAAAGAACCTGACCGTTAGATGCTGAATTTTGCGAATATAATTTTGCTTCGCTTACTGCATTATCTGCTATTTTAGCATTTGTAACTGCATTATTATTAATCTTTGCAGTTGTAACTGCGCTATTATTTATGTTTGCAGTTTCAATCGCACTAGCATCAATCTGTGCCGTATCTACGGTAGCTAATGTTGCTAACGCACCTTGACTTGTTATACTGTCAGCTACTCCTGCTGTTGCTGCTTTTTGTGCAATGTTATTTGCACTTGATTCGACTACTACTTTTTTCCATGTTGCCATTTTCTACTCCTGTCCTATGTATAAATTGTTATTAATAAAGGCTAACTCTCCTTGAGCAGGCGCAGTATTCAACGCAAGAGGGTTTTGATTTGTTAGTACAAAGCTTCCTTGCATTGTTGTAAGCCCTGTAAATTTTGTGCCTGTATCAGATAAAAACATATGAGTAGAAATTCCATCTCCACTATATACTGCTTTTAAAGATCCTGTTAATCCGTTACTTACATGCAGTAATTGATTGTACGTTGTTCCTACAGGTCGATTAGTTAAAGATGCTGACATTAATCAAACACTACTGTTGTTGTGATTGCACCACTGTTTTTTGTTTCTGCATAAACCAATGAAGTCCCAAAAGGTATTTTTGCATGACTATTAAACTGGAATGATTCATTAACTAAGGTTGCAGTAAATGTCATAAGAACAGTTGCATTATCTTTTAATTCAATTTTATCACCAACAGTAACACCCACAAACGAAACAAATACAGAATACATATTTCCTGCACCACTTTTAATTGTAGCATTTGATGTTTTTGTTGTTGAGCTTACACTCGCAGGTGTTACGCTAACTGTTCCCGATATAGTTCTGTCTATAGAAGCTTGTGTAACCGTAGCTTTTAAATCAGCAGGGGTGTCTTGTATTACTTCTACACTATCATTTGATGCATCAAGATTTACTTCTATAGAACCTGCAGTTATAGTTGCATTATCTATATCAACTTTTAAGGCATCTTCGCCTGTATTCATAACTTTGTTTAAAACTTCACCTGCTTGATATTTATATAAATTGTCACCCATAGTATTCTCCTATTTAATTGCGTATGTGCTTAAAGGCATTACAATTTTTGCGCCTCCAAATCTGTTTTTTTGATAATCAAAAACTCTACGTTTAAACTCTCTCATGTGGAAAGCTCTTTTTTCGTACTCACCGTTTTTTTCATAAAATTTTGCTTTAACATAATCCACCAAGGACAAAGCCAATTCAGCGTCAACTGGAACATCTGAATCTTCACTTGTTGGCATTGTAGGCATTTTAGTAAATCGAATTAAAATACCATCTGGAATACTAGTAATAGGACTTCCGTAATGACCTGTGTCGTCTCGCTCTAGAATGGCAAAGTTTCCACCTTCGATATAATACCCGTATCTCGTTTTATTAATCCTAGTAACTTGATGACTCATACTTGATCCTTATCTATTGAACCATTATTTACTATTCTAGGTATCTTTGTATACTCTCCACTTGCAGAGTCTAAAATTGAAACATCAATTACTTTTACAACTCCAGTTAGTGAAGCCTCTTCCATTCCATAATATCTTTGTTTTGCTACTAAATTTGTTTTTGCATTAGCTACTGTTTCTTCTATCATCATATTAATTTCACGAATACCATCTTCTAAATACGCATTTGCAAAACCAAAATTGGAAGTTTCAGCACGTTCCATTAAGTTTTTCATTTTCATTAATTAAATCCCCATACTGTATTGATGCTTGCCCAGGTGTTTAAGTTGACGTTAAAAAAAAAGTTCTCATACTGCAAAAAAGACGAACTAGACGATACTGTGGCTAATTGATATGAGGTTGATGCCCCAACATTTGCAGAAGTATAATTCGTAGAAACATTATTAAAAGACGCAGAATAGTTAGTGGAAGCATCGTTATCCGCAATACTATAAGATGTAATAGCTTTGGTACTCATGAGGGCGCTTCTCCTTTATTTGCATAAGGAAGAAATCCTTTTTCATATTCTTGACTTACAAACTGATACCTCTCTTGCAACCATTGGTAGTCAAGTTGAGCTTTTTGAAGATTCGCATTAAAAGATTGAACGGTAGCGTTAACACTTGCTGAAATTCCTTGCCAGTGAGCAGAATATTTCTGAAGGTTTACATTGTACTCTTGTACTTTTGTATCACTTTCTTTAGATAAAATTTGAATTGCATTTTGCAGTTTACCTGACCATACTTGATAATCAGCATTAAACTTTTGAAGTCTTTCTGCTAACGCCTGTTGATACCACGATAAGAATGAACTAATTTTTTGAGATTGAGCAGTTGCTAACTCTGTATCTTCATCATCTTCAATCATATCCCCTAATGTAGTAAACCATGTAGTTGGATCTTTTTTATCAGCAGGATCATTAAAATCTCCTTCGTCTAATATCCCCCCAGTATTAAACACATTTCCTAAGTCAAAATCTGATATGTCGCCAATGCTTGGTTTTCCAGAATCAAGAGGAATTTCAAACCCTGTATCATTTAACACACCACTGTTTCCTAGAATATCTGTAGAAAGCCCAAAATCAGCCGCTGAAGAAGGAATACTCGTTGCGCTACCTAGTAACCCGCCAAAATTAAGATCGGTTGGTAAAGAGGAATAACTAGCCATTTTTTGAAGTATGATTTTTGAAGAAGCGTATAAAATAACTAATGGAACCATCCCTGTTGGAAAATTAGCAATAGAAGAACTGTTACCATCAGGGTCAGTAATTGCTCCATAAACAACTTTATTTACTTGAATCTTATCTGCAGTTGGTGCAGAAGGAAGAACATATATCCTCCCATTAAATTTGTAATAAACAGGAAACTCTTCTGTTGCTTTATGTAAAGATCCTGCATCTTGAACATCTCCTCGTAAACTAGCAGGTATTTCTACACAATTACGATAGGTTATAACACCATTAAGTACCTTTAACCTATTTACATCTAATATTTTATCTGTATCCGAAATAGCGACATAACTATTCCCCGAAGTATTTTGAATAAGGCCTGAAAACATAAACATACTGTCAGGAGATATTTTCATCATCCGATTGACAACGTCTTTTACGCCATCTGCTAATGGTTGAGCTGAGTCTCCATCAGCTATTGTTCCTGTATATTTTTGTATGTCTGTTTTAAATCCCATGTGCCACTCCTGTTATAAAAAGTCGTCCAAAACTTTATAATAACAATTTATATTATTGGGGGAAGTTGCCCTCCCCCATAATATTCGTTTAGATGATTACTTCCAAACTGCGTGCGCTTCAGGCATAATACACTGAAGACCAGCTTCTGTTTGAATAAGGTCAATCCTACGATCCACCCCTGTATTCTCTAAAGACTGAACACCAACAAAGATAGATGTATCACGATTCACACCATTACCGACCAATGGACGATATTTGACGTGCTTCATGTTTACACCTACAATGGATGCTCCACCTTGCCCGCCATCCAAATGGATGTTACGAGTACAATTCATATCCCCATAAGGAGTAGAAATTGTAGTGATGTCTAAACCATACTTCTTAGACTTACCAGTAATTGCAAAATCAGCTCTTGCTGAACTTGCAGATCCAGTAGCAGTATTAAGAGATTTCATGTTAGAAGCAAAGTATCCACCTAGTTTATGCAACCAGTTGTACACTTCTGTACTTACCATGAATAAAGTAGAGTTAGCATTGTTATAACGAGGATCCATAAAACTGGACATATCCTGCAAGAAATCATCTGATGACTTAGCAGTAGACCAAGTAAATACGTTTCCATTGTTAAGAACATAATCTACAATACCTGCGGAATAACCAATACGATTTGTACTATCGTAACTACCTGCTCCAAAAAGCAATGCAGTTTCAATGTCGTATTTATGCTCGATTAGTTTATTCTTCCACACTCTAGCCCACTCATCTTGTGCAAACTTCAACTGTGTAGCACGAGCTGTGTTTGTCATTTGGCAAGTTGTTTTAAAGATTTGTGTATACCCAGTACGAACTAAGTACGGACTATCTTTAAAAGTGCCAGGAAATCCACTTCCTTCAGCGTGAGCAGAACCAACAACATAACACTTGTTTGCTTCAGTAAATCCAGCATCAAGAGTTACACTGGCTATACCGTTAGGAGTGCTGTTTGCCAATGAATTTGCTAAGTAGATGTATCCTGCGCTTGAAGCTCTTTTTACAGTAACCTTAGAATAAGCATATTGACCATCTATAGTTACAGCACCTAAGCGTACAACGATATAATCTCCATCAGCTTCACTTATTTGTGCATCAGCTTCTAATGTTGCTTTATAAAGAGGTATCTTCATTAATTGCCCCTCCATCATGAAAATAGGAGCAGTTCCTGTTGCACCTACCGCAATTGGAGTTCTACCAAGAATAGACTGAACGTTTCCTTCAGACTTATAATCAGTTCCTACCTTTATAGTAAATTCACTTCCTAATGCTAATTCACCGTCAACCAATGCCTTATCATCTGCAAAATTAGTCTGCGTTCCATCACCATCTTGGTCAACACCTACAACGTAGCCATATCTTTTATGCCACATTGAGCGTTCTTCTGTTGTTTTAAATTCTGAATCGTCTGTTGGATCCACTGCTACTTGGGATAAAAACCTAAAGAAAGGTGTTTGTTCGATTGCTAATTCGGATACTGCAGACCCAAAATTATACCGTCTTCTAAGATCACCTATCTTTGGTTTGTCAGCCGCTACTGCAGGCTGTTGCCCAAGATTACCTAGTTTTAATGGACTATCTGCCATTGTTAACTCCTGTTATCTTGTGACTATTAGCCAAAGATATTGTCAACCCCACCATCTAATCCTTTCAATGCATCCAATACGTTACGATTTGTATCTTTCTTCGGTGCGGGCGCAGAGTTTACATCTGCTCCTGACGTAGGAATATTTCGTACTGCTTGCATTTGATTCATCATATCTTTTCGAGTCGCATTAGACACATTCTGACTTACTTTATCTCTATTTTTCATAAAGTATAAATCTTCGTAAGACATCTTATGTTCATTTGCCCAAGACATTAAATCGTCAAACCCTTCGTCTGACAATCCTGTCTTTTCTTTAAATGAATTAGCGTCCTTTTCTAACAGTTGATTTTGTTTTTCGGCTTCCGTTCTTTGACGTTCTTGTCCGAGTATGTTGTTCACTTTAGAAGTAACTGCTTTATCCATGAGACCGTTAAAATATTTAGCTGAATCAGAATTTTGATTTCCAATGGCATCCTGCAGATCAAATTCAAAATCTTCAGGAATCTCCATTTTCGGTGCTGACTTACCATTTACTAAATAGTCTTTAACTACTTCAACCAATTGCTCATCCTCGTTTAACTTGTTGAGGATAGGCATAAACGGTTCAACTTCATCTAATTGGCTTTTTAATTTTTGAGCCTCACGAGATGAATCTTTGTACCGTTTCTCATAATTGACACGTTCTGTTTCTAAAGGGTCAGGGTTGCCCTGTTGTTCTACAACTGGAGCCTGAGTTACTTCTTGTGTTTCTGCATCATCTGTCGGATCCATTACTGATCCATTGACCTCTTGGTCAAGATCGGCAAAAAACTGGTCTGAGTCGGAGCCAAATATCGTAGAATCCACTTCTTCTTGAGTAAATTCTTCAGTCTCTGGGTTTACCGAATTGCTATCGTTCATTTGCTTTCCTTTTTGTTCATCCGAGCTTCTTTTTCAATTAACCGCAGTTTATCAAGAGTCGCTTGTCTATCAACTTGCATACCTTTTGCAGTATCCCTCATTGATAGTTGCGCATCTCCCGCAGTCTTTCTCATTTCATTCTCTACTTGCATAACTTTAGCTTTTACGCCTGCTGATATTAGCTGACGTTCCATAGTCTGCAACTGTCCGTCTTTATCTTTTACTTGTTCACTTAGCTCGGAAATCTGACCCTGCATTTGAGAATACAAGGATTTACGTTGTGCGATTTTATCTTTCTGCCTTACATCTGTTTCTGCCAAGACTGCAATATCATCAACAACGCCTAATTTTAATAATTCTTTCATTTCGGCAAGATACGCCCACCTATTTACAGGCAACGTAGACCCTGCTACAATTTTTATATCAAATTTTGCGGATTCGTAATCCATATATTTAGAAACTGCTTCTCCCATATCATTATAGATAGGAACATTAATCTCTACTTCTTTTCCTTCCTTCTGAAGATCGTTTGGTTGCACAATGCGAAATACTTTATGTGCTTTGTATACTGCTTGTGTATAATCTTTTATCACCTTACCCAATTGAACCAAAGAAGGTTCTACGGATGATTTCATCCATTGCTTAACTCTACGAGTACCATACTCATCCAAAGCTAACATCCCTCTGTATGTTTCAGATGCGCCTGAAGAGTTCCCCATAGATTGTGAAAAAATTCCTGCAAGATATTCCATTTCAGATTTTCCAGACTCGACTATCTGAGCAAAGGAACTACTTAACTGCATAGGCATTACAGGAGTTGGAGGAGCAAAACCACTATTAACAGGTAACAATGCGCCAGGAGCAGAAGAATACTTTTCCCAATATTCTGTATCGACAGAACCTTCTTCATACATCCAACGCAACGAAGACCCAAGAGAAGCATTATGAACCATAAGCTGATGTGCTTTATTGATCTCTCTTTGCTTTCCTACTAGTGGTGCAACTGCACTCATAGGGTAAGGTGAACCAGTCCATTTGTATGTTATAGGTACAATTGGATAATGTTCACTAGGAAGATCTCTTTCTTTTAATAATTGATCTCCTACAATACACGTTAGCTTTACAATTTGCTTGTAAAACTTTATTGCTTCAACAACATGCTGAGCATTAAGAGGAATACTTACAAACACTTTGTAAGCTTTTTCTGACATTATTTTATTTTCAGTAATTACTAATTCTTTTTGCGCTTTGGCTAATAGTTCTTGGCTAAGTTGAGCTAATTGAGCTTCATTCTCTTTCATCGCTTTTTCTAACTCTAACTGCATTCGTTCAGGTAGCATTTCTCCCGATTGTACCGCCATTTCCATCTGCTTTTGCATCTCTAGCATTTTTATTTCCATCTCTTGAGACACTTCTTTAATACGAACATCTACTTGTTGTTGCGCTTTTTGTAAATCTTGTGGACTTGGTGGTATCTGAATAAATACATTATAAAACGCTCTTTTTTCTTTTTCAAACGCTTCAATATAATCTATAAGAGAAGAATCGCCCCCCTTAGAGTCATATGCAAGATTCATATCGTTCTGTTGAAAATCAGAACTCATTTGATGACCATCTGTATAATTAAATTCTTTGTACGTCCCCGAAGCCTTTTTAATCTTTGCTGAGTAATCAGGATACATAACGAGTAACTGTTCTTTGGGTAATACCTTTCGGATAAGGATATGAGAAGCATCCCGAAACAAAGGATCACGAGACTTCGGATCAACGTACAAATCAAAACTACTTGGATTCTTAATAACAACTTCACCCATTCCATTATCTTGATTAGGATCTACGTCCACCATAAGATAACCAACAGATTTAGTTACTGCATCATTTACTGCATTTGAATACAAAGCAGAGGCATCAGAATTGTGCCATATATAATCAGCCATATCAGAAAAAACAGAAGCAACATCACTGTCGCTACCTTCAGTTCCTACTGCTTGCCAACGAGGGTTGTTTGCTGTTGCATAAAAATTTAACATTTCTACAACAGGAATAATTCTATTAACAGTAAAGGTGGGCATACCTTGATCTTCAAGGTTTTCTCGCTCTTGGATACTTAACTGATTATCAAGGTAAAAATCATACCCTTGCTGATTTACAGTTTCCCAATCAATACGATATTGGTTGTTCAACGAATTGAAAAGATTTCTTACTCTATTTGCTTTTTCGCCTACTTTTGCCATTCTCTAAGCCACAATCCAACTTTTTGGTTTTGGTTTATGAAACTTGTATGTACCATTTGACATAGTCAAGTTTGAGGAAGGTTGTGCATATTTGCACGCATAGGCTAACGCATCTATCGTATCATCATGCGCCATTCGGGGACCAAAAGTTAACACTTCGTGTTCTAAATCGAAATGGCTTTTTTGAATATGGACACTTCCGATTGCAAATCGTTGAGCAAGTATACCTTGAATACGATCACGTTTGCTCATGCGATTGCCAGGTTTTTCTTCTTTAAAATGTACACTGAAGTCGTTTCTGCGCCTCATTTCACTTCGCAAAGACTGGAAAACTGGTTTACTCATTGTTGTATCTTCAACAACAAATAAATTAGGTTTATATTTTTCGTTTAACTCAAACATGTAATCAACAATGCCTTTTTTATCTTCTCCTGGGATTCCTAATACAGGTAACCCTCTCTTCCGAATGTAGTCAATTACATATATATTATTATTTTCACAAACCCCCACAATCATTAAGACACTAAAGTCAGAAGTAGACCTCATACTGTCTGTAGCGGGATCCACCCCACCAAAAACATTAACAGGTTTCATCTCTCCATCAATATATAACATAGGAACGCCTGTATCTGAATCAATCCTAAATACACCATCATGGTAACGTAAATGCTTTTTGTTAAAAATCGAATCTTCCTCACTCTGCACTTGCATCATATATTCTTGCCAAAACTTTTGAGGCATACCTGAATCTTGATAAAACTTCTTTTTTTCTTCTAATTTAGAAACAGGAAACCAACTATCCCATAATGAGTTCCCTTTTTTATCTAATGCAGTATAAGTGACTACGTCCCATGCAAATTCAATATTATCTTTTTTTGCTTTCGCATGATTGTCTAAAAGATTATTAATAAAGGAATCATAATGCACAGGAGTACCATTAATCCGAAGCCTCCCAGTATGAGGCTCCAAAGCAGGATAAACAACCGCAGTGATAAGGTTTCCGTTTTTAGCTCTAGCTTCTGGAGTAAGCGTATTATTCTCATCTTCAAAATCGTCCAATATAATTAAGTCATAACGTTTATGGAGTTTTGCACCCCCTCGAATACCTGACACATTTGATTTAGACACAAGCTTTGAACCATTCTGTAGTTCAATATCTTCCTCTGTCCATTTACGTCCTTTCATCGTGCCAAAGTAATATAAAATCTTTTCATTAAACTCTAAGTGATACTTCACATAATCCATGTTACCTGCAGATAGCTTTTGAGTTGCAGATACCCAACCATAGAATAAAGGGTTGTCTTTTGTAGCAAAACAAAAATCATGAAGAATACTTGCTTTTGTTAAAACAGTCTTACCATGACCACGAGGTAGAATAATTGCTACTTGCTTATTTTCATAGTCATTTAACTTATCTGCAACCTCATAATGAAACGCAGGAGTTTCACTTCGCATAAAATCGTCAGGTAAAAATAATTTACCAAACGAGATTAAATCGTTCTTTGCAAGCATCAATGCTTCTTCTTCTGCTGAAACGTTTCTAGTGTTTATATTCGCCATCGACTTCTATTTTTTTTTGTAAATCATAAAAAGATATATCGTAATCAAAACAACTAATAGATGTATTTGCGTTAGCATATTTTGGCAAATAACTAATCTTGACAATTTTCTTTTTAATTACTTTTCTTCTTTTCATTTACTTTCATATCCATTGCTACAACTGCAGGTAAATTTTTAATCATATCTTGAATATCTTCTGCTTTGTAAACGCTACGTAGATCAGCGTAAGCTTTATTTGTTGTTAATAATTTTCTGTGATCTAAAACAGCTCTCATGTCATCAGGGCTTAATCCAATGTCATGTCTTATTTGCATAAGCCGAGCATATGTTTCCGTTGGTTTACTGACATAATCTTGAAACTGGTGATCAAAATTTCCGTAAACGCCCTCATCCGAAATATATCCATAAGGTTCAGGTCGACCATGCCTACCATATGATTTTTTTTGTACATTTCTTATATAATCTGAAATTGGCCCTAAGTAGTCATCCCCTTTACTTATTAAATGCGCTCCTTCATGAACTCCAAGGCTTCTTACATAATCAGCAGGTGTTTGTTTTTTTAATTTTGCTACACGCTCTAATTCATCAGCAACCGCATAGCGATTAGAAAGCATCATTTCAAATCTATCGGGATCAGCAGCAGCATTTACTCTAGCCCCACTTTCTACAGACAACTCTGAAAAAAAAGCTTTTGCTTCTTTTTGACTTAGCTTTTCCGCATTGTCAACCATATGTAAATTGATAAATTTTTGAAACTCAGGTTTACTTGCTCTTTTTTTAAACCATTCACCTGAAAAAGCTTGACCTTCTTTAAAGGTATCCATTACTGCATCTTTATATTTAGGAGCAAGAGATTTAAAAGCTTTAGACATTGCTTTACGAACTGGTTTTGGTAAACCAAGAAGAGTAAACGCTTCTAACGCAACTTCAGATTTAGATTGGGGAATAATAAAGTCTATAAGACTTGCAAGACCACGCATTTGCCCTTCAGCACGCTTAGGATCTTTATGCCTAGAAGGAAAACGTTTGACAAAACGTTGTCCATAAGTAGGTTGCGTAGCAACCGATTTTTTTTTGTCGTCCATACATTCCTTTACGGAGGTATGACGCTAAGTGGGGGGTTACTTAGATAATTTTTTTACTGGTCGAGTAGCACTTTCTAGCGCACCTGAGTCAAATCCACTAAACACTGCACTTGTAATTGCAGTAGTGGTTGTTTGCTTTGGTACAACATCAGCCGCATCCCATAACATAGAAAGAGCTTTTAGCCTATCTGTTCCTCTATCGCTCATTTCTAACTCATCTTTTGCTTTGCCGATAAGATATTCTAGGTTAATACCTAGTTTATCAAAAACGCCATCTAATTCTTCTTTTACTGCCATAATAATTCTTTCCTGTTTTATCAAAATCGCAGAACGCTCTAACGCATACTTCCGATTCATTGAATCAAAAGCCTTTAAATAAGCATCTACAGGTTTCATCCCCTGCGAAACGTATTTAGAAAACATCACTTCTTTTAAGGTAGGGACTTTACGATCCGCAATAGAATCATGATGATTCCTGTCTCCACCAAACGAATAGATGTTTGCTTTCTTTGAACTTTCAAAAACTACTTTAGGTTTACAAAGGTATGTTCCAGTACATGTGCCAATATATCGAGTTTTATTTTTACGAAATTTTACCTGCCCTTCTCGCAAAACCTCCATTACTGCGCCATCGTCTGTCTTTACCCAGTCTCCTATTCTCCCATTTCTCCAATTATCTATAATAACTAGATCTTTAGGATATTCATCTGAATCTTCAAAAACAAAATGATCTACTTTTTTTATCGTATAACTACGCATCTCCTATAATACATCCACTCATCAACGATAAACTTAACATCTTGTAATACCAATTAGGATACTTGTCCATTAAAGGGAGTAGTAGGTCTGTCATCGCTACTGCCTCATCTGTCATCTCAACTCTTTTACTCATGTCACTCATTATAGACTCCTCTATATACTTAAATCCGATTTGCAATACACCCTTTTTCATTATAAAAATTACTGAATAACGAAATGTCTTGACTTTTGGTCATTTTACCCTTAACTTGACAATAGACGGAGGCACACACACTACACTTTACCGCCTCGTTCTAAATTTCTAGTCCCCTTCTTCGAGGGGATTTTTTTTATTCCATATTATATATAGGGAAAACTGCGTCCCGAACCCACCAACCCAAAAGTTCAAAAATTAAAGCATTTTGATATGTGGCTATATATTAAGTCATACCCGCCTTGCGTTACTTTAAGAGATTCGGTTTCGCGTTATCTTTCATTGAATCTCAAATAAACAAGGAAATAACATGAATAACTTAGCATTCTTAGTCAAAGCAGCATCAGGAACCTTTTACTACACAGTAAACCAATGGATCGAGAAACCTGTAATAAACCAAGGCGTTGAACTAATCTTCTTACAAAACAAATCAACTGTTGACAAAAGAAACCTTGAGCCAGACGCAGTCACTACATTGATCCTAGCTGGCGAAAAGTATAAGCAATGTGAATCCGTAGAAGAACTTCTCGAAACATACCCAGAAGTCCCTGCAGAAATCAAGATACATTCAGAAACAGGCGACGTAACACTAGTCGATTAACCATCACCAACATCGGGGGGCTAACGCCCCCCTCTGTTTTTACCCACACATTTATGCACGCAATACAAACAAGGAGAACTATATGCCAACACCCAAACTACACCCAGTTATAACAAAAAAGAACACAACTGTCTACTTCATGGTCAATGGAGAAGTAAAACCAGTTACTGTTAAGAGGACTACTAACTCTTTTCGTAGTCTTGTAGCACACGCAAGTAAACGTTTAAATAGCATAACAGGAGGGTAAACACTACATGGATTCAGACAGAGGTTATACATATTTCTCAAACGCATTAAACTATGCAATTCAAGAACTAACTAACACTGACTATGAAACTTACATGGAATTAAGTGTAGCTGAAATTGTTGATATTTCAAGAAAATTAACTTTAATACAGTTAGGTAAAAAACCACGTGTTGGTCAGAAATCAATTAACCAACTATGTTTGTTAAGGAGGCTCATGTGATAGCTTTGCAGGTAATAGTAACTCTAATGATGTTGATCCCCTACTTCTTGATGGCGAAACATGTCAACCAACTGATCGCTAAACATAATGCCGAGATCGAGACAATAGATCTATATGTAGAAGAATACATGTATGACCAGGAGTATAAAGAATTAGAATACGAAAAGTATCTAATTGATTACGACATGTAAGAAAACAGTAAAAATGCTAGTATATAATAATAACTAGCCTAACGTAGTGGAGTTTTATCACATTACTTCACTATTCTCCAATAAGTAGATAGCCTTGGCGTGGCATTGGAGCTTAATCATAGAGAACAAAAATGATTCTCTTAAAACTAATCATCTACTATATACCCTAATAGGGAAAATAACAGGAGGCCTACTATGAACCCAAGATAGTTAAAACCTATCAACCTGATCAAGTTACTGATCCTGACGCAGAACAATTATGGTCGATTAATTGTCTGGTCAGCCAAATTTTTCATCATTAAACAAAGGAGCAAAAATGGTAATCGAATTTACTGATATATCAACTGGCAATGTAACTGGATACAATAAAGTATATGTCTATGCAAAGGATTATAGTGAGGCTACAGAATTGCTTAGAGAACAATTCCCATTTGTAATTAACGAGTACAATTACGATGAAGAAACTGGTGGAGACCAATATTCATGGCAAAAGCTTGAAAAGATATATCCTCATATGTATGCAAGACCCAACTACTTAATCATTAACAACCCTCATCAAACAAGGAAAAAGGAGCAATAATGGATGAACTCAAGTGTTTAGTTGTAAAAGATATAATAAACAATATAGCTTTTGAACAAACAAAAAAAATTGGTAGCACATATTATGATCAGTATGTACACAAAGAAACTTTAGAAAAGGATTTGGAAACTGATTTACAATTATTAAATGTGTCATCATTGTTTTTAATACATAAAACTATTTTACAAAAAAAAGGAGAATAAAAGGATTTACAATGATTTACTATATTAAAAAACCAAAATATTATCCTATATATGAATTACACGTTAAAGGATCGTGCTACACCATTAGAAAAGCAAATCAAATAGTAAAATACTTAGATGGTGCTTATGGTCATAAAAAATGTTTAAATAATGCATTAAAATGGGTAAAAAAACAAAAGGAAAAAACAAATGACAATTAAAGACGTAGTAATGGGAGAAGATTTTACAGAAAGACCTAAAGGATATTATGAAAGCTTATCTAAAGGTTTAATCGAGATAAAAAAAATGCAAACGGTTCATATAGGAAATGCAATACGAAAATTAGACAATACTTTAATATATGAAACTGTTGATGGAGTTATGAAACTTGAAAAACGTGGTTGTCAACTTCCTGTTTATCAAGAACTTTTATACGAGTATTCTAAACGTGATTTAACACGCTTTTCACAAGGTAAATACGTCACCAAATCTCAATTAAAAGAACTTTCGATTGATTCCTAAATTCAATAGAATTATATTACAACATCACTTTGGACGGTGATACAACCCAAACAAGAGGCAGCACATGAATAAAAATCAAACCTATGATCTTGTAAAAGAGATCCTCACCAAAGTACCCGAAACAAGAGACAGTGACGTAAAATTAACTTTTAAGTTTTATACTGTCAAATACCCCAACTTCTATCAAAATGAAAACAATCAAATGAATGTAAGAACATTCTTTGAGACGCTTGAAAACAACGATTTCATTAGCGAGTCTACAATTCGCAGATGCAGAAGAAAAATCCAAGAAACTATTCCTTATCTTAGAGGTGATGTTTATACAACACGAATGAAAAAAGCCACAAAAGAAATGAAAGGCTTTATCAAACATAAAGATTATACAGAAACTGTATCTCGTGAAAGACATTACCATCTTCAAAAACTAAGCTAAACCAAACTTACAAGGACTAATTATGAAATACATTTGCGATGTAACCAATACCCCTATAGACAATAATAAGAATGTAAGCATTGAAATAGATGCTAGAGACCACGAGAACCAGCTTGATTTTAGATCAGATTATAAAAAATTAAGACATCGGTTAATGATTTCTGAAGATGTAGCTAAATATCTTATTTATATCATCAGAATGGGAAGATTAAAACAACTTTATGAAATAGAGAAAGATGGATTTTTACCCACATTTGAACATATTCATAAAATAAAAGAAGAAGGAGCATTAGATGCTTGATGTAATAGGTGCTTACAATAAACACCTGCAAAATGAACAAAAAATAAAAATGGCTGAACGACAAGTTCAATCCGATGGGCGTTTTTCAGCTAGTTCCGCAGGAATGTGTGCTAAAAAACTATGGTTTGCTAAAAATAATTACCCAAAAAGTGAAATTGACGATAAAACAATGAGATTATTTAAACTGGGAACATTAATTGGCGAAGACATAGAAAAAGCAATGAAATATCTTCACGACAAAAATGCTTATATCCATACAGAAGAATATATAAAAGACGAGGATTTAAATATAGGTGGCAGTTTTGATTTATTAATTGTGGATTCAAAAACACATAAAGGTTATTTATATGACTACAAAACATGTAATTCTTACAAATGGAGAACCATGTTTGGTCATACAAAAAACAGAGACCCTAACCCAGCTAATAATTACGAGTTCCAATTAGGCACTTACGCAATGATGTTAAATAAAAGTAAAGAATATTGCGATGAAGTAGTTGAAATGAACCTTATTTATTACAATAAAGACAATAGCTTGACTAAAGAAAAGAAAGTTGACTTGCAGTACATTGATTTTGCAAAAAAATACTGGGAAAAAGCCAAATTTATTGCAGAAAGCGATCAAACTCCTGAAAATCAACAAATGATTCCTTATTACCAATGGGAATGCAATGTGAAATATTGCCCTTATTCTGATTCATGTAATTCTGCTTATAAGAAGTAATAATGGACTGGGTAATAGAATCTTTTATAAGAGGAGACACTAGAGAAAAATCTAGGAAAAAAGAACGCTATAAAGAATCTAAAAAGCTATATGTCTGTGAATCTTGCGACAATGTTTGGGAAATAAACGTGTCAAATACATGTATTAGATACCAAAGTTTCCCAACTATTGGGTTAGAACGAAAAGACTGCAGATATTGCGTAAAACTAAGGAAAAATAATGACAACAGAAAATGACGTAATGATTGATGAGATATATGAAGATGTAGGAATACAATTAAATGAAGCTTTTGACGCAGTGGTTGAAGGAATAATGGATTCAAACAATATATCTCCCGAAACAATGTTAAAAATATTGGAAATATGGTTTTTCCAATCAAATGACCATTTCGAAGTAGAACACTTAAAAAAAGAGGTGAAAAATGCCAGTTAAAAAGAAAAAACCAGTAGATGTTGTAAAAATGACACCAGCTGAAGAAAAAATGTTGGAATTTGCTGAAGAAAAAGAATTTAGATACAATGCTTCACAAGACAGATCTAACACAAAAACTCCTGATGCAAAAGTAAAACAAAAAGCAGGATTTGATTATGTAACAGAAGGATACTTAAGAAATCAGTTAAGTAAACATTTCCCCACATGGTCTTGGATACCTGCAGGAAACAACCCTGTTCAATTTCTTGGTAGTGAATGGATTATTGTAACAGGAAATCTAGTTGTTGACGATCATGGAGTAAAAAGAACGTTTATGAGTCCAGGTTCTGCTCGTGTTATGTTTAAAAGTGGTGCGCCACATACTGCAGAAAATGTAATTGACATTGACAAAAATGTTGCAGCTGCAAATACAAACGGATTTAAACGTGCAGTAAACAGATTGTGCAATATTGCAGACGATGTGTATCGCAAAATAGAATCTGAATGGATGACAGAAGAACAAGAAAAAGTTTATGATGCAATTCTTGAAGAAATGTTACAAGCTGGATTACCCCATACAGTTTATACAAAGTTTAAAAAGAAAAAAGAACAAGTAACTCCATTGAATTTCAATGAATATTATGGAAAAATGGAAGAATACTTAAACAAGTTAAAAACAAAGGAGACTGCCTAATGGCAATACAATATAACCCAAATAAAGTAAGTGAAAAAAAGACAGAATTTGAACCTATTCCAGATAATACATATTGCGCTCATGTATTTGAAGTTCAAGAAGGAAGAGAAGTTCAAACAAAAACCGATAAACTTTGTGATATATACAAAGTAACGTTAAAAATAGATGGAGACAAACATCCCGAGTACAATGATAGAAGAATATGGGCTGATGTTTGGATTACAAAGAAAATAAAAATATCTCAAGGCGGATCTACCCCACTTGAATCAGATAATGCATCATTTGTTAACTTTTTAAAATCAATTGATTACCCAACAGATAAAGTAATTGTTGAAGAAGATGGTGGACAAATAGAAAAAATCTTAATACCTGAAAGTAATGAAGAAATGGATGATGATTCTGTTGTTGGTAAGCCAGTTGTTGTAAAAACTAAAACCAATCATTGGACAAGTAATAATGGAGAGCCAATGGTTTCTACTAAAGTAGCAGAATGGCATCCTTGGATTGATGGAGTTGTAGTAGCGCCTACAGTAAATGGTGTAGATAATGATGATGATGATCTTCCCTTCTAATTAATTAATAGAGTAGGGAGTATACCTCCTTGCCTCGGACATATGAGACTCCGCATCTCTCTGCTCCCTACTCTGCTCCGACAAAGGATAACCTTGAAATCAAAACAAGAACAACTCGAAAACTACCGCAGAAAAGCAAACTTTGAATCATTTGACACAATGCTACGTGAAGTACATGGTGGAGACATATCCGATATGCATAGTTGGCTTTTTGAGCAGTCAAAACAGTTTGAAACTAAAGAATCATTCAACGAAATAAAGTCTGATTTTAACCTATGGATGCTTAATCGAGGGATTAGCATTCATGAATAAATAAGGAAACAAAATGAACCCAACACAATTAATATCCGAAGGTAACGTTAGATCCGTAAACAAAAGATCTAATGCTTATCAATTACTAAAAGACAACATTAACACCATTGGTATGGAAACACCTATTACCTATCGTGTAAATGATAAAAACGAAAATGTTGTTGTTAATGGACATCAAAGACTAGCAATCGCTAAAGAACTAAAAATGGAAAGCGTCCCTACGTTTAAAATGATTCGTTCAAAGTATCATGGCAAAGTAGATGATGTAACAAGACAATTATCATCAAACATGTTTACTGTAGACATGGATTTGTTAGATGCAAGCGAAGCAGTAAAAATGATATTTGCAGAGAACCCTGAAACAACAAGAAAAGAACTACAAAGACGTTTTGGAATGAAATCTGCATGGATACAAGATGCAACTAACTTAACAAATCTTCATCCCGTATTTTCAAAAATCATAAAAACTAATGCTTACGATACTACAACTATTATGGAATATTTATTAGGTATATGTCTTGCTCCTATTAATGTACAAGAACAAAATCTAATAGAAATGTTTGAAAACGATATTGAATTCAGTGAAAAAACATTAAAAGGCAAAATGACTGCTAAAGATGTAAAGCAGATTGTGGATTTTCACAAAGACGAAGATTTCAAAAACTTCAAAAACACATGCGATAACATTAATGATGAAGTAAATGATAATTGGAAAAAAAACTTTTTTGTTAAAATGTTTACTTTGTTTGATAAAAAAACCTTTCTTGATTATCAAAAAGAAATGGGCAAAGAGCCTCAATACACTTACAACATGTTTTCAGAATATGCTGATGAATATTATTGTGAAGATGATGATTTTCTTGCTGATTTCTTTGTCAATAAAACACTCGTAGGCGCAACGTATTTTAAATCAGTTCCAATTGATAAAGACATACATAGAGATGCTTGGGAAAAAGGACATGCTCGACTAGAAGTAAGTAAGTTTAAAAATAAACAAACTTTTAGAAGAGAAATTAGTTTAATGACTAACAACTCTATTGCAGACATTGATATAATAGCTTGGGATGGAAGACTTACAAACCCAACTATTAAATACAAGCACAATGACAAATACATTGCAAAATTAAAAAAGGAGAAATCTAATAACTCTGAAATTGTAAAAGATAGCAGTACAAAAGACATATTTCAAAGTTCTTATAACAAAGTCAACAAATTGATTACTCCTATTTTGTTTGAATATGTAGAAAATCAAATTGACCCATATAAAGTAAACGAATATGGAATGAACATTGTTGTTAAGTGGTTAAGTGAATTAATGCCTTTAACATTTTATGCACAAGACAACAATGAGTGTGATAACAATAAATTCCTTAACGATTTAGCAAAAAAATGGCTTGATCGTCACACTGAGGATGTAACAATTCATCAATTAGATGAGTTATTTGCCCTTCAAAGTCAATTACCAATAAAAACATATTTAAGTACCATGTTTCGTTCAAATGATGATTTTAAAGAGTCGTACTTAAAGTGTTTTAGTCTTGATGCATTGCAAACGTTAGAGTCTGTAACGGCATCAAATAAAAAAAGTGCAATCAAAGAAGCAATGAACTTAGTCCATATGCCTTTTCTAGAACTTTTAGGAACTGTATCTGGTCAATCTAGCCAAGGTCTTCTAAGGGAATATATTGCTTAATGGGAAGATGTCCAGCTTGTGGCTACACAACACATCCGAGACAACAGTCCAATGAATCGAAGATGATTTTTAGATCGCTTCCACAGTATCTAAAAAAACCCCTACAAGACGTGTATCTTTACCATAAAGGTAAAATACCTACCGATACACTGAATAAAGAGTGGCACAAGTTGGTTTATGCTATAGATGGAGCGAATTACGATGTAGTTCGTTCCTCTATACATAAATATACTGAAAGCCAATATCATTTAGAAGGCAAAGGCCTGTTGTATTTAAAAGCAATGATTAATACAAGCAGCGCAACGTTTAAACAAAAACAAAACGCTGAGAAACACAAATTCGGGTCTAACCCACCCGAAATACAAATAGAAAAAGGAGACAAAAATGGAAGTGTCTAATTGTTGTGGAATAGAACTATACGATGATTACGATATTTGCCCTAAATGTTTAGAGCATTGTGATCGAGAGGAAGCTGAATGAGTGTAAACAAAAAAATAGTAGAACTAATACAAGAAAGACTTGAGTTAGGTCAAAAAAAATACGGTAAAGACATGGATCCTCACGATGGAAGAAATTTTATTCAAGAATCTCTTGAAGAATTATTGGATTGCGTTGTTTACATAACTACAGAAATAATAAGACTACAGGAGGAAATAAAAAAGAATGAATAAAAAATGGAACAACTTAATAGACATCATAGAAGATGTAATGGAAACTGCGTGGCAAAACGGAGAAGAAACGGATAGAATATTAGCAAATGGTACGCATACAACAAGTCAAATAAACGATGCTTATTCATTGTTTTATGTAATAATGAGAGAAGCTAGGAATAAAAAACGTAGGAGCAACAAATGAGTTTATTTAAAAACATAGAACAAATAGAAAATGATAATTCAAGTTTGACCATAAAAGAATTTTCAGGAATGAAAGTTTATAGAGAACCACTTAAATGGAGAACAATGGAGGGAAAAAGAACCAATACTGTTGAAATGACAACAGGACATTTATTTAATTGTGTAAAAATGCATTATAATCATTTTGCTGAATTAATAAACCTTCCTACCTACGCCTTTACAATTAAATATGACTATTCTTTTGATAATTGGAAATACCGACCAAAAGAAACATTAGATCAATTAAAAAGATTAGTTGAAGAACTAGAGGACAGAACGGACTGGCTTTCAATAGATAATGGCGATTGGCAATTAGAAACGTACAAGCTAATAAAAAAAGCAATTAAAAATGAGCATGCAATTAAATCTATTAAAAAAATGATTGAAGATCAAAATAAAAGAAAAAAAGAATGGTTGGAAGAATGTGAAACAAGCTTAAATGAATTTTTACTCCAAGACGATGGAGATGGCAATCTTGAACAACCTTATTAATAAAAACAACACAAGGAGAAATACACATGGAATACTTTAACTGGGACGTAAATGAAGCACCTATCTACAATAAGCATGGTGAAATCATAAAAGGTTATAAACAGATTAAACGAGACGATAACGAAAAAGTGTTAAACGTAACTACAGAACGTTATCATCCAATAGCGAATTCAATATTTAATGATGTTGTAGGCACATTCGTAGAGGATTTAGAATGTAAAGTTATAAATCATGGAGAGTTTGCTGATGGTAAAAAACTGTATGTGCAATTTGAAAACAATGAATTTGTTGATACAGTTGTAGATGGAGACGAAAATGGCAGAATAAAAGGTTATGGTACGCTTGTAAACAGCCATGATGGATCAAATGCTTTTAAATTCTTTACAACTATCATAAGAATATTTTGTCAAAATACATTCACAATGGCAGTAGCAAACAACACGATGAATTTTTCAGCAAAACACACAAAGAATCATCGTCTTAAAATTGATACGTTTACTGATACAATTGAAGGTATTGCAAGCGCACAAAAACTAATTAAAGATGACATTGATAAAATGACGCAACTAAATACTTTTAAAGTTCCTGAAGCCTATGCTAAAGCTTTATATAGCCTAAACAAAAAGCCAAGACCAATTAACAGAAAAAACAAACAAGGCGTATATGAAAACACTGGTTGGACAGAAGCTAAATATAGTGGCAGAGGTGAAAACATCATGAAACGATACTCTGATATTTATGATATGTACGGAGACATTGAGAACAACAACTGGAAAATGTTTAATGTTACTACAGATGACATAGATCATGGAAGTAAGCCACAAGAATACGGTCTCATTGGTAATGGCAATACAATAAAAAGTCGTGCATTTAATCTGCTTACAAAGTAGATTGTAGTTCCCCCAAAAAGGTTTTGGACGACCTTTCGGGCAGCACAGGTTAATCACAATTAAAACATAGAAAGCCTATAGGTATAATTGTCCTATGGGCTTTTTGCGTTTACATACACAAGGAAAGAAATGCGTAAAATTAATTCCCTCAAAGACATCAACCACGATGTTTACAAACACATTATAGCACTAACACCCGAAGACGCAAGAGTTGTAAAAACTGCTTTTGAGTTTTTGCCTAAAAACGTAGCAAACGAACCCGAAATGAAATCCTTATTAAAAGCAGTAGACAGTGTTGCATCAGCAGATGATATAATTGATGTTTTCAATGATCCATCTAATTGCGAGGTGTGCGATGACTGAACTCCCAAAAGTCCTACCTCATTCTATTGTAGCAGAAGAAGCCTTATTAGGATCTGTATTAAATAAAGAAAGTAATTACAATATAGCAACAAGAAATATAACAGGCGCTAATGTTTTTTATGTAGGAATGCATCAAAGAATATGGAGAATAATGAACCGATTAAATTCAATGGATCGTTCTATTGATGCAGTTTCAGTTTGTTCTATGATAACCGCTAACGACAGAAAAAAATACCCAGACTTAAATAGTTTTTATGTAACAGGTTTATTAGATCATGGTATACAAAGTAAAGTAGATAGTTACTCTCAAATTGTATTAGAGAAATATTTACAACGTCAGCTTATTAGGGAAACAGAAGATATTAAAAACTTTTGTTTAGATAATAACAAACAATACGAAGACATTGTAAACAAGGTAAGCAGTGTAACTAATAGCCTTCAAAGAATGAGAACTGGAAAAGAATTTAGTTTATCAAAGCTAATTAAAGAAACATCAGAGGCTATTAAAAACCCTGTTGATCTTATTAAATACGGTTACGATTCATTAAATCATTTAGCAGGTGGAATGACTCGTGGAGAAATATCAGTTATTGCAGGTAGACCTGGTCATGGCAAAACAACATTCTGTATCAATCTAGTACACAAGTTATTACAACAAGGATATAAAGTATTAGTCTTTAACAGAGAAATGTCTAATTCAGAAATGCTTAAGAAATTGCTTGTTGTTTCTAATACAAGTTTAAGTCATTCTAAAATTCGCAAAGGAAACATTGATGCATCTGTACAAAAAGAAATTGATCGCTCATTTGTGGAGCTGGAAGAGCTATTTAAAAAACAATTAATCATGTTTGATGATGTATTCGACCTAGCTGGTTCAAGTGCTATTATAGAGAAATTTAGGCCTGATGTTGTAATTGACGATCACATACAGTTGATTAAAGCAAATACAAAATTAGAAGGCAGACGTTTTGAAATAGAATCAATAATGCAGGAATACAAGATGCTATCTAAGAAACATAAAATGGTTTCTATTTTAGTAAGTCAGCTAAACAGAAATATAGAACAACGTGTTGACCCAATCCCTAAACTAAGTGATTTAGCAGAATCAGGTTCTATAGAGCAGTTAGCAGAAAACATAATCTTTATATATTATGATTACAAAGTACGTTTTGAAGATAGTGAATTTGGTCCGAATAAAAATCAAATCATAGCGGCTAAAGTAAGATATGGTACTAGCGGTAGACTTACAATGGGATTTGATGGTGACAAATGTTTGTTTTACGAAACTTCATACAACGGTGATCCGATAAGAGATAAAGAAATACACATACCAAAGCAAGCTACGATAGAAGACACTAAAGACTTATTTCAAAAGTTGGCACTAACTAAAGTCTAAAATGTCTATAAAGTACAAACAGCTTGAAGGCATGAAAGCAAATGCTTGGAAACACGATGCACGTAGGACAGACGAGTCAGTAAAGTTTTGTCCTACTTGTAAAAAATGTTACGAAACATTTGAACATCAACCATGGAATAATAAAAAGTTTATGTTTCTTTCTAATTTTCCATCATATAAAAAACCGAGGATTATTTGTCCTCAATGCACTAGGAGTATAAATGATAATAATAAGTAATTGGATAGGCAATTTACTAATCCTATCAGTCTCAATCCTTTTTATATCTATATGCATTTTTGTATTAATTTTATGTTTATTTGCAATTCAAGATATGCGAAAAAAATATGAATTTGTTGGATTTAAAAAACTAATGAAGAAATTCTTTTGATCATACTATTATGATCGTACAGGCATGGTAGGCGTTATCCTTGTTTCGTCTACCTGCCTTTTTTAATTGTGCCTCTTTTCATGATTTAATTAATTAAAGAATGGATGACAAAAGGTTGGCGCCAAGAGGCACATAAACTTTACAAATAGGAGCAGTAGTAATGCATCAGTCCCAAAAAATAACAA
>PDMX01000223.1_pt1 | contig 30302 bp, 48 predicted proteins | sample 1515501 | NCBI WGS metagenome assembly PDMX01 (sample SAMN07343022, study PRJNA328102) | Marine metagenome, whole genome shotgun sequencing project. | biome: marine; feature: bay; material: water; isolation source: viruses from water sample < 0.22 micron filtered, nuclease treated ...
TGTATATTTCACAATACTAAACCCTGCTGCTTGATTTGCACTAACTTGACTTGTTATACTTCCATTTGTGTTTGATACATATCCACCACCACCTTGTAATGAATAACCAACACAAGATTGACCGCTATCATTGGCTAAACCACCTGCACCAAGTGTAAAAGACCCATTATTGAATGAAGTTACCCCATCCGTTGAGGTAGATGTTGGAAAATTATTATTTGAAGATAAATATTTTATATTTGAACCATCTTCATAATTCCACAACCAAGAAGACAGAAAACTTGTCCTTTTTACAATTACAAAGTCTGGATTATTTGAAACTGTGATTTGTCTGCCAGCTGTTGCATTACCAGTCCAAGTAGCAATATCAAGCGGACTGCTAGGGGCTGCTGCTGCTGATGCCGTGCTTATAAGTCTTTTATTTAATCCCATTTATATAAAACTTGGAAGTTGATAATCAACAATACTTGCCTTTGTCGTTTTGGCATTGATTGATGTTTCGTGTGTCGAACAAGCAGTTCTTAAATCGTCACGTTCCGTTTGAATCGCACTTGGAATCGCAGTTCCTTTTTCTTGTTTTCTTGTCACATACCAATCAGTTTTTGCAAGTTCTGAATTGTACATTGCCTTTAAATTTGCAATCTTTTGTTCTTTTAATTCCGCAACCGTTTGTGAAAACGTTTTTGATTCGACTGGGTATGTGAAAACTTCGTTTGTTGAATCAAAATATATATCTCCAAGTTCTTGTGAAGGGTTTGTGCTTGGTATTACAACATCGTAAAAACCAAGTGCATTTTGTTCCGATTCACTTAAATAATCCACGCCAATTTGATTCCCCCAAGATTTGGGAACACTTGAATAAGTTTTGATTGTACCGTTTATGTTTATTGCTACCATTTTATATTTTTATTAAGGTGTTGTGTCGCTTGCGTAACTTGCGATTGAATAATTTAAAATTGCGTCTGAATCAGCATCGTCTATACATATTACTTGAATGTGATTATCATTTGCACCGTCATAATCAACTTCAGCTAATTTGTTAAATGTTTCTGTCGTGAAGTCAGCACTTAATGTTATAGTTTGCGAACCACTAACCAAGATGTCAATCACTTGTCCCTTCTTGATGTTTTGAATGTTTAATGTCGTTGCACCAGTAAGGTCAGACGTCAATTCAAATATTCCATAAGAAGATGCATCCAAATTGATTGTTCCACTTGTTGTTGCAATGTCTTGTTTTGCGGTGAATCTGTCTGCAAGTTGGTCGTGATCAACCGCGTCATTTGCAATTGTAACCGCACCCGCTGAAATACTTACATCACCGGTGATTGATAAATCCGTCCCGTCACCAAGAAGGTTGTACAATTCGTCTGTGTTGTCATTTATGAAATCAAATGCCGTGCGTAAGGGACTTCCGGTTCCGTCGTTCGCAGTTGTTCCAATATTTACTGATTGTTTAGCCATTTTATATTTTTTTTATTCTTCCGTTGCGTCTGCCGTTAATGTTGTTGAATCTGCAAAATACAATGTGTCGTCCGCTGACAAGATTAATGTTCCCGCCCAGCAAGACGGTGCCGAAGCACTTGGGATCACACTTGTCAACGCACCTTTGTCGCCGAATTCAGTCGTGCAATATATTTTCCCCCAATTGATTGTGTTTGCCATATATTAATAATTATTTTTTTTCTTTTTTGTTATATAACGATGCCAAAAATGTTTTCAGTTTGACGACGTTTTTTTCCTTTGGTTTATACGTTTTTATAAAATCCATCCGGTATAAGATTGCCCGTGTAAGGGTGAAATTTCATCATTTGTATTTGTGTAATATTCCGGGAATTTTGAAGGCGCATTGAATGTCAAATGGTCAAGCAAACGGTCTGCATAAAATTGCATTGTGTCGCGTTCTTTTTCAACCAAATAATCGACTTCTTCTTTTGACACCGTTTCACCGGTTTCCGATGTGTGTTTGAACACACCCTTATTCCCAAATGTATATGAAGCAAAAGGAATGTACTGAACGGCCGCGGCATGAATCAAAACGGGTTTGATATAATCATTAACAAGGGCCAAATAATCACCAGCAAGTGACGAACCTTCGATGTCGGTTTGAATCTTTTCGTACAAATCCGTTCCCAATAATTGCTGAACGGTGATTTCTTGTGCGATAAGCACATATTGAATGAATTTATCCGTGTCGATGTTTCCGCTTAAACTTGTGTATTTAATCAAGTCCTTTCGTGAAATCATTAATCCTTTTGCCATTATCCTTTAAAATTTGGGTGATGTCCTCGATCCGATCTTGTGATGTTAGCTTCCGACACTTGTTTTGGATTTTTCGGAAGTTTAAATCCGTCACGTACCGCTTGACGTACATTTACAAATTTGGTTCCGTCAAGTGCGTTCCCACCCCATTCGGTTCCGTCTTTTTTCAATCGTTTTTTATAAATACGACGTTCCCATCGGTGATAACAATTCACCCCGCCTTGCCACTTAAACAATGAATAATTTCGACCCTTGTGTCCGTGTTCTTTATTCACACCACGTGCTGACATTTGTCCGATGTCTTCTTTTCGAAATATCTTGCCATTTTTAAGCATATTTTTGCAAAATGGTCTTGATTCACCTTTTGGTTCTTTTCGTGTTCCTTTGACATATTTATATCGAACCTTGTATCGTTTGTCGTCTTGTGACGAATCTTGTGTCGCTGACAAATGCAATCCATTTAAATAATCCTCAACATCAAAATCTTCGGGTTCATCTTCGGTGTCTTCGACATCAATCAATTCATATTCGTCAAGATTTTCATCTTCACCCAAATCCTTGATCATTTCCCATATTTCATTTGCCGTGTCGTCATCTAAAAATGGGCGTTCGTCCTTGGATAATTTTACTCCGGTTTCTTCTTCACGTGCTTCGTTTGTTATTGCGTTGCTTGTGTCGATGAATTCCAACGGTTGAAGTGTTTTAAAATACAACTTCAAGGATATACCATTGACCGCAAGAATGTCGTCAATTGCTTCGCAAATCATATCTTGGTAAGGTCTTATTGTGACGTTGTTAAACAACAAAGAAGCCGTTTTTATTTCGTCTGCATTTGACCCAAGTCCATTGTTTTCTGTCCGCATACCCAAAAGAAGCGGTGATGTTACACGATGCGCAATAATAAGTTTGTTTTGACACTCCCTTGATAAATATTCATAATGACTTGGTGCGTCGTTTAAACTTATGTCGTCAACCGTGGTCTTTGATTCTTGGTTGTTGTTAAATGAAACAATCACTTTTTCACCCTTGGAACCGGTAAGTTTGTGCATCACATCATTTTTGATGTTCAATTGTTGTTCCATGTCCGGCATCCCATTGTTGAAGTTTACAACCTTGGTTCCCGAAAATGAATTCTTGACGTCATTGATTAAGAAGTCGGATATTTCCGTTTCAAGTTCAGCGTATGCAGTTTCGTAATCTTGCGGACAATAATAATCGTACCCGGACACATATCTTTTTATTACCTTGATTTCGGGTTCTTTTCCATTACCAAAACCAAATGCCGCAATTCTTTTTGGTTTGTCCGAAGGTTTTACTTCGTGCCATTTTGGGTGATAATAATATGCTTGAATTTCACCGTCGTCGTTCATCTTTTCAGCACGCAATGTTTGACGTGGAAAATGTTCGGATTTAATTACCTTACCGTTTTGATATAAAACTTGAAATGAAGCCTCACCAAGCATTTTAAAATCCAAGATGACCTTACGCATACATGAATCGCTGAAGATTGATTTAAGGGCCGCATATTGATCCGGTTTGGAAGATGAATCAAGTGCGTCAACTCCCTTGCCAAATATCATGTTTGAAATACCCGTGATAATTGCATTGTTTGTCGTTGAATTGATAAACAAGTCAATTAAATACTGGTAATAATTATTGTCTTCGCCATAAGCCACCCAGTCTTTTCGTTTGTCTTCGATGACCTTGGGTTTAACGTACGACGATAAATTGATAAAATGTGTATTCATTATAAGAAAATAAATTCATTATCGGTTGTGTGTGGTGTGTATTCCGCTTCATTGACCGAATACGATGAAACGGTTTGATTTGTACAAAATATTTTATCCTTAAAAACCACTTCCGACGATGTTATTGTAAGCAAATAATATGTGTCTTCTTTTAAACTGAACGTGTCGGAATATTGATAATAATAAAGATTTTCCGTAAATGTCGTCACATCTTGATTGTACACTTCAGCATTTGTTGATTCGTTTACAATCTTGACGGTATATGTCGTCCCTTGGGTGTATTCCCTTGGGATGAAATTTATCGTTTGTGACGATGCGGATTCTTCAAGAATTATCATATTATTATAATAAAAAACCCTTCAATTTGTTATAATAAAAAAGGGGGCAATGCCCCCCTTCTTGTTATCTTAAATATTCTTGTTCCCACGATTGCCGTTTTAATAGTTTGATGTATTCATCAAGCAATTCAACAAACAATTCGTTTTTCCGTCCCATTATTTCACCAGTAATTGAACAATTTTTAATTTTCTTTTTTAGTGATTTAATGTCATTCTTGATTTCAAGATAATCCGTAATGTGATTTAAATTTGTCATGATATAAAAATTTAATTGGTTAAACATGAAGCAAATATGAAACACACGTGCGAACAATAAGTTCGTATAATAAAAAAGGGCATCCAAATGGACACCCCTTAAAATCAAATGAAAAAATTCTTATGAATTTGTTCCTTGGGTAACGGTCACCGTTGCACTTCCCATTCCATCAAATGGATCAGTCGCAGTTGGTGAATCAACAAAATTCGCTGGTTTTAATTCTTGTGCTGATAACGTCAAAGTATATCCGCTCAAATCCCCCATCGCACCGCCAGTCACAACGGTTCCGCCACTTACTTCGGCACCATGTTCAAGACCCATCACGAAAACATTTCCGTTGTAATCTTCAACGGCGACGTGTGGTCTTCCGTATGCAAGAAGTTTTAATTCTTTGTTGTCTTCTTTTGACAATTTTGTCAAAGTCAAATTCAATGTTTGTTCCCAAAACACCGTGCCATTTTCACGTGATGTCGTGAATGTTTGTTCGAATGAAGAATTTCCCTTCAATTCATATTTAAATGCCGTAAACGTTCCGTCCATGTCGGTGATTTCATCGTCTGTTTGTGTCACGGTTCCAAAATCACCAAAATCGGTGAAATAAACCGCCTTCAAACCACCGACAACGTCCTTGCATGGAAGTTTTCGTCCTAATGATAAATCGCAAGCCATATTTTTATTTTTTTATAAAAAAAAAGGCGGGTGAACCGTTTGGATCGCCCACCCCTTTTTCATTAGTTAATTATTCTTAATTCGCTGAATTTGCGATTCCGTATGTCACCACATCTTCAATTGATCCTAGCTGAACACCAGCCGTAAATCGCATCACAACACGAACGTTGTCATCACCAAGTGTTTCACTTGTGTCAATGATTTTCACCTCATTGTGGTCTGCTAATAAACCAGTTCCGAAGAAAAGGTTGTCTTTTGTTGTTGCGATTGCATCGTTGTCTGCTAAACCATTAGCAACAAACATCTTCACACCGTCGAAACTTAATCCGCCGTTGTTGTACCACATTGTTCCGTTTCCGCCGTATCCGTTTGCACCAACTCCAGCAATGCCCACGTTTTCGTCTGCGGCTGCATTTTGTTGTGTTCTTGCAGCAAATCCGCCAAGGCTTCTCACGTATGCACGTGCAATGTTTTGTGAAACGTAGATGAATAAATCTTCTTTTCCGTATAATGTTGATGGAATTGCATCAACAATACTTCCAAGTTCATCGATAACATTTGCAGCGGTTACGGTTGTTCCAGCGATTTCTTGTCCAGTTGGAAGGTCAGCATCCGTTGAAACTAATTTTGTAAATCCGTTAAATTGTCCACTTGTCGCAGTATCACCACTCCAAATTGAACGTTCAGTTCTGTCCGCAACTTTCGCAGCAACGTAAGAAATTAAATAATCCGCAAACGTCTTTGGAAGATCGTGATGTGCAGACAATCCCATTTCAAGGGCGTGCCAATCAGAAACGAAGTCGTTTTTACACAAACTAAGGTTCACTTGTTGAAATTCCGGTTGAAGAATTTTTTCAGAAATTGTGATTGTTGACGTGTCCGTAAAGTCGCACGATGCGTCGGCGACGATGTCATCAGTCGATAATTTTTTGATGACTTCTTTAAATTTTACATTCGGCTTGACGGTAATCCCGCCATTCGCGATTGTTGATCCCGACAATAATGCTGGGGAAATGTATTGACCGGCGTGTTCACCAGAATACGTTGTTGTCAAACTTGTGGTCGTAGCCATAACTTATTGATTTTTAGTGTATTAGATTTATTTAATATTATTGATTTGTGCCATAACACGATCCATTGTGGATTGTGGTCTGTTTTGTCCGTACAACATGAAACGTCTTTTTGTTTCTGCTTCCGGGTTGTGTGTAATTTTTTCAACTGGTTCAACCGCTGAAAGTTCTTCTTTTGGTTCTTCCGACATTTCTTCTTTTTTCTCGATCATTGCCTTGATTTCTTCAATCATATCTTTTACTTCGGCAAGTTCTTCTTTTGTCGCGTAACCCATTTCTTCTTTTTCTTCTTCTTCAAGATTTTCTTCAGTTACTTCTTCAGTAACGTCTTCAGATAAATCTTCAGCTTCAACTTCTTCAGCTTCTTTTTCGCCAATTTTGGCAATGATACCTTCTTCTTCGACGATTAAAATTTTTCCGTCTTCAAGTTCGTATTCACCAATTGGCATTGCAATTTTTTCGTCTTCAGAAACGATGAACACTTCTTTGCCTTCAACCATTTCTTCGGCTTCAATTACAGTACCATTTTCCAATTTTGCTTGTGCAAGTTCAACTTCGACACCAAGCAAGGTTTTGATTTGATTTAACATATCTTTTGAATTCATATTTAATTAATAAAATTTGTTTGTTGTTGTTGTATTTTTATGCCTTCTTTTGGATTATAAACCATTCAGTTCCATTTGACCAAACGGCAATTCCTTCGTATTCCTTATTTATGTCGTATGCACTTGAAGAACCGTCAAGGTTTTGTCCGCTTGCTGGTGTCAGATCAACGTGTGTACTGTTGTGAAAAGTTGAATCCGTTATAAAACGAATAAGTCGATTTTGGTTTGTTGTTGCATCGGGCAATGTATATGTCGCACGACCATTTCCGCCTGACCAAGATAAAACAATCAAAAACGCATTTGCATAATCCGAATCACCAAGGTCAACATCGTTTGATGCTTGTGCGGTTTCTGTTTTTGGAATCATGTAATTTTTAAAATCATTGACCGTTGTCTTTTTTGTCGTGCTTGATTGTACAATCGGAATTTGTTCGGTTCCGGTCAATGCAGTTGCTGAAGTTAATTCAGAAATTTTTTTGTTTGCCATTATATAAATATTTTTGATGAATCTTCTTGAACGATTATGTCGCCACCTTCAGTCAATAGAAAAAAATCGGATTGTCTGTCTTTCCCGATACCTTGTGCAAAATAATCATTCGGATCACAACATTCGTTTTTGTAACTACCGTCACGACACAAACAAGCGCGACGATTATTTTTTGGAACCGGATATTTAAAAAAACTGAATCCCATTATTTCTTCGGTACACAATTAGGGACACGACGTCCGTTCTTCATTTTAAAACCAACCATTTCATATCCGGCTTGACAAGGATTGTCTTCGTCCATAACTGATTTCAACAAATCAAGTTCACGCATTTTTGATGTCGCCCATCGAAGACCGGCCTTGCCACCCCAAAGAAGATATGAAATCGTTCCACACGCTTCGTTGTCACCTTCGTCATAATATTCTTGTGCGCGACTTAAATAAGAAAACATTCGAACCAAAGTTTCCTTTGAAATTGGTTTTCCTTGACTTAATTGACGGGCGCGAATTTTCCCCACTTGGGTTGCGCACTTATTGTTGACCTTTTTATTTAAGTCAATTCCGCGTTGTGCATTGTTAGAAACCGCATCCGGATAATCTGAATAAGATTCCATTTCAATCTTTTTGCCGGATTTTGTCCGTTTGTCATTTTTAATGATTGCACGGATTTGTGATAAAATGTATTGTTTTTCTTCTTCTTCAATTGCTGCAAGATCGTCTTTGATTGTTTTGTCTTTTGGACGTTCCGCCTTGTCGGTAAAATATGCTTCGATTGAAAATCCTTTAACCTTGCCAGTTTTTACAAAATCATTCCACACTTCGTCATTATCAACCTTCATTGAAACCATCCACGTCCCCACGGGAACGTTTAAATCATAATGTCGTGATTTGTCTTTTTCAGATTCCACAATCCAAGATTCAACAACGGTAAGTCCTTGAAGCGGCATATCGTGTTCAAGTGTCGAACGTGATTGATTGCCACGAATAAAAAATAATTGACTTGCCTTGCGTACGGTGTTTCTTGAAAAATAAATGTAATATTCATCTTCACCGTTCTTGCGAAAAATTGGTTTGTTTGGAATTAGTGCCGGCCCCATCAAGATTCGTTTTTCCGAATCAACTTCGGCAAGTTTAAATTCTTGATTTTTAAGTGCAATAAAATCTTCTTCGATTGCTGGGTTTTCGACGACACTTATGGCATCAATGCCACCGATTTCGTTTTCTTCGTCAATAAACAATTCTACAATTTCCATATTATTAAAATAAAATTTTTCGTTTTTTGTTATCCAATTGACGCACCTTTGACAATTTTACGATCCATTGCTTGTGCATTTGTAACGTCATCCGATACCACATAAGCCTTGACCGGTTGTTTTTGTTGGTCGCCCAATGCTTCGGCAAGTTGATTTTCCGGTGATGCACCCACGACATTGAATGCTGGTGCCGCTGGTGCTGACGCACCCCGTGCGCCCGCTGAACCACCACCCCCACCCGGAATTTGTGTTGATGCAATTTGTTTGACCGTTTTTAAACCACTCGCAAGAATACCCGCAGCGGACACGGCCTTTTGAATTGAACCAAACGGTTCGGGAAGTGTTGTCGGTGTTTTAAGTACTTCGGTGAATCCAAGATATGAATTGATAATTGCTTGAGCAATTGCCGCAGCCTTACCAGCCTTGGAATTTTCACCGAGTAATTGTGACACGGCACCAAGGGCATCACTCGCAATTGCAAGTTTTTGTTTTTGAAGAAGTTCTTCTTCGGCCAATGTTTGTTTTCTGTTCTTGTCTTCTTGATCCGTGATTTGGTTGTCAAGTTCTTGGATTTGCAAATCTTTTTCTTGTCGGAAATCAAGCAATTGTTGTTCGGCATCTTGACGTGCTTGTGTTCCGATTCCAAGTCGATCGATTTGTTCTTGCAATCTTGTTTCTTCAAGTTCTTTTTCTTGAAGTGCGATTTCTTTTAATGCTTGAAGTTTTGCAAGTTCATCGTCAATTTCTTCGGCATTGAATTGTTTCTTTGCAATCAGTCGTGCGTTTTCCGCTTCTTTTTTGGTATTGATAAGTTCAATCGCTTCCAATTCTAATGCTTCAGCATTCACACGTTGTTCAGATTCAAACCCGGCAATGTTTTCCCGGACGTCTGCAAGATTCTTTTCTGCTTCAATAAGTGCTTCTTGTGCTTCAATGGATTGTGGATTTGCCGCCAATTCAAGTTTTCGAAGTTCAAGCAATTTCAAGGCGTTTGCTTCTTGCAATGCAAATTGTTCTTGTAATACTTCGCCAAGTTTGTTGTTTGCCTTTGTACGGTCTTCAATTGATGCCGTAACGTCGTCACGAAGTTGTCTTTGTCGTTCCGCTGCAAGTTGATATTCAAACTGAAGTTTGTCGTTTTCTGCAATGGCCAGTCTTGCCTCGTTTCTTAATTGTTGTAAACGTTTCTGATTTGATGCCGTTTGAACAACGTCGATTTCTTTGATGTTATCGATTGCCGCCTTACCAAATGTCGCAACTTCGTCAACGGCTTCGCTGAATCCTTGACCGATATTCTTTACATTATCGACAAGTGACGATGTTGATTCTTTGATGTTTGCATCAACTTCTTCAAGTTTGGTATTTAATTCAGCAAGTTTTTGCGGGTCTTTGCCACCAAGGAATGACATTTCCCACGCGGCTTGTGCCGTAAGTAATGCCTTTTGAAGTCCAAAGAATGTTGTTTTAATTACATTTAAGGGAATAAGTACAACATTTTTTAAGACCTTTCCGAGTGCATCAAAACCACCAGTTGCATCTTGAACCGATTTGTATGCGTTTGTCAAACCATTCACAACTTGATTCACAACGGACGAAACCGTTCCAAATGCGACTGCAAGTGCATCAACAACAACTTGATTTTGTTTTGCAATATCAACAAACGTTTTGAATATACCAGCACCCAACGCCAAGACAAAACCCTTGACGGCAATACCAGCAACGCCAAATCCTTTTTTGATTCCGGCAACACCTTTTTGAACGTCTTTCAAGGATTTTCCAAGACCCTTGAATCCCTTCTTTCCGGTTTCGTTTATTTCTTCGGTTGCCTTGCGTGATGCTTCAAGTTCCTTTTTTAAATCTTGGACTTCCTTTATGGCCTTGTCGGCCTTGGCAATTAATTCAATTTCAACTTGTTTCATGTTTTATTTGTTTTATTGCTTCCCTTAATGTTTGGGGAATCTTGTTTTTTCCAAGGGCGGTGTCGATGTATTCGCCTTGCCAGTTTTCTTCTTTTGCGATTTGCAGTAGGTTTAAAATATTATCAATCATTTTTTTTATTTAAGGACAATCATATCTTGCAACAACCTCGGCGGTGCGCACATCCGCAACAAGAAATCCGACAAAATTGTTTCCCGTTCTTATTGTTGAATCTAAAATGCCAAACGCTGCATAAAATTTATCTGTATCAATTCCAAAACCGACCACATAACCCGCCGGAATCCCACCAAATGATTCAAATCCACCATTGAAATTTTGATCTGTTCGAAGACAAATCTTGTCGCCGACAACTGGTAAATTTCCTTGACCATTGTGTAAACTTGTTGAATCTGCTGGAATTTTTGTATTACCAGTACAACTAGGCGGTGTTTTCCCAAGATCGGTGTACCATGCCGAATTTAATATGTCATCAATTGATGTCGGTATTGTTGAGAAACCATATACGGAACCGTTTCCGGATATTAAATTCCCCCAAGTCGTTCTTGATTCAATGACGGCATCCGGACAATTATAAATGGCAACCACCTTTGCGGTTGACCATTGGAAAACCAAATATTTTGTCACTTCTAAATTGTAACGTGAACCGGAAACAAATGTTCCGTCATCGGTTGAACCAAACGCAAATGCGCCATAATCATTTGATGTTGCTGGTGGCCCAATTATTTGTGGGAATGAACCATATCCGCCCGCGTAATTTGAGTTGAACGTCATTTTTATCGAATCACCAACAACTGGAACATCACCGTCACCGTTGTGATACATTGTTCCAAACAATAATGTTTCGCCACATCGTCCGGCTGCTTGTGTTGTTGCTTCTTTTGCGTCAATTTCTGCAAGTGTTGGAATTGATGAATATCCAGTTATGTCACCCGTTCCCGCACTCAATGTCAAGAATGCGTTTGAAACTTGTGCTTCGGGTGTTCCGTCGCCGTCGGTGTCACCAACATCCGCAGTCAATACGGTATTGTCAACTGTGATTGATGTCGAATCACCGGTGCTAAATTCACCACAACTTGTTGTTTCGCTGAATACGTTTGAAATAACGTCTGCAAATGCGTATAAATCACTTGTATTTGTACGGACATAAAATCTTGCAAATTGTGTTGCTGGGTCAGTCAGTCCAGTCTTGGTTGTTGTTTTTTGACCACTTGTCAAAGAAGGTGAACCAGCTTGTCGAATAACCGGGACGACTTGAATATTTGAATCCGCCTTCAATGTGTCGATGTCGTCACTTGCCGTCAAGTCAGATTCAGTCGATGACAAAAGGAAACCAAATTCATCAATTTGTTGAGTTCCGCACAATGTTCCCTTGGTCAATATTGTTGTACGGAATATGATATTGTCACAACCCGAAACACTTTCTTCGTTTCCAATTGTTGCCGCAGTAACATCACAAGGTTCACTTGTTGGTGGTGATACTTCGTTTGATTCGATTTCATCCGGGACTTCCGGTGTTCCTATTATCGTAAATCCGTCCGCAAGAATGTTTCCAATGTCAGCGGTTAATATTGACGAATCTGCGGTGATTATATCATTTGACAAATCAACATTGATTTCCAAAGGATTGACATTGAATACTTTTTCTTCAAGTATGTTTGTCAATTCCAAATCCGATTTGTTGGTTTCGAAGTTTGTCGTGATTTTATTGATACGATATAAATTATCGAATATGATAATCTTATCCGCAAGGGATAATTGTTCGGTGATTGACATCGGTAAATATGCCGAAACAAATGTCAATCGTTTTTGCTTATCAAATAAATCCTTGACATAATCCTTATAATATGTTTCAAACAAGGTGTTGTCATTTGGGATTTCTGTATATTCATCAAATTCACCGTGAAAATTTAATGACTGCGATTGATCACCAAATAAGTTTGTCAGTTGCAATGAATTTGTCGGTGTGTAAGGTGATGCGATATTCACACGACTTCCGTCAATCTTTACTGCGGCAATTGTTGCGATTGGTCTTCCAATATAAAAAAGAAGCGGTTCACCGATTGTGGATTCTTGTTTTGAATCAACCGACCAACCCCATTGAATATTTGTTTGGCCACCACTTACGGCATCACGAAGACGTTCAAACTTCATGTGTTCAAATGGGATTTCAATGTCGTATGCATCACCTTCGAATTTGTCCGATGCTGCATATTCTAATGTTCCCCATTTTTTATTTGCAAGGTTTTCGTGGTTCTTTGCAAGAAATGTGTCGCCACCCTTGTATCCAAGATTGACTTGTCGGTAAGGAATAACCGAATCAACAATTGATTCTTCTTTGTCTAAATGTTTTGTGATGTCCCAAGTGTTTGTCGAAGAAGCATAAAATGAATCCAATGTCTTGACAACGATTTTACCATTGTCATCAACAAATGAAGTCAGATTGAACATTTTAAAAATACCGGACAAGAAGTCCAATGTTTTCATTTTTGGTAAGTTCGACGTGATATTTAAAAGTTCATCGACAAGCACTCCAACACTCCCGGTGAATGTGATTTGTTTTCTTCCCGCTAATCCAAGGAAACCACCACCGGTTTGTTCGATTGTTATGTCAGCCGTAAATGTCGCAGCATTTTCAGCTTCAATGAAAAATGTATATTCACCATTTGGGATTTCAATTTCGGGGACATTGTTTGAAACACCGTTTGTTGTCGTCCCACTTAATCCCGAAAACTTCTTGAATTCTTCACCGTTTTGTTTTATCACAAGACCATATTCGTCACTTGTTGTCGGTGTTATTTTTACACGAATTGTTCGTTTTTCTTTTGATTCGTCGTAAGAATTATTCAAATATGAATTGTGGACACCACTTATGTGTGTAACGTCACCACGAACATTTGTGAAATCTTTGATTGTATATTGTGCATCTTGGTCATCGAATAAAGACCCTTCTTTTGCATGAAGCCACATATACAGATTATAAAACTGCAAATTTGTTTGATTAAAGAAATCATTGGAAAATTCAATTTCGTACTTCTTTTCAATTGCCTTAATGATTGCATAAACACGAAGTGCGGGTTTTAACTGATTGAATTTGACACCGTGTGCGTTTGTGTCAAGTAATGAATAAAACAAGTTATTTGTACCTGCTGAAGTATCTGTCGAATCGTATATCAAACGATCGGTGTGTGTAATTAACGGAAAAACAATTGCATCTTCAATTTCATCTGTACCACCAATATACCCATCAATACCGTCCGTCATGTATGTTTCAATATTGGTGTCGTTATATTGAAAACTAAAATTGTCTAACAAGGTAAGGTTGCCAAGTTTATCTTCGCCAATCAAGTCTTTTAATGTGACGGTGTTTCCGAAGAATGTCAACTTGTATGTGTGCGGTTCATTGTTTTTAAGTTGTGAACCTTCAAGTTTTATTTTTCCCTTTTTAAACGGCTTGTAGTTAAGGTGAAGTTCCGCATTCTTTTTTCTTCTTGCATCAAATCCGTCAATATGGTAATTGTAAAAATGCTTGAAAAATTTGTTGTTTGTTTTTGATGCCGGGACATTAAACGTCTTTGAATAATCGGTGAACACCTTTTCGATGTCCATAATATCTTGAATCGATTGCGTAAGTGTGACAGATTCGTCCTTGTACAATTCGACTTCTTCAAGAACCCCTTGATCATTTTCAACGTATAATTGTATTTGAAGCATTTATCGGATGTTGTTTATCTTGTCGAATCCAAATTCGAAATCAATTGTGTAATCGGTTAAACGGTCGTTCAATGAAGTTTTGAATGTCATTGATTTGCTTACTGGGATTATCGGAAGCACATTGCCACCGTAATCAATCCACGCATTTTCAGTCAAGAACAATTCTTCAATTGTTTGATTCATGTCTTCTTTTATAAAACCAGTATTCAAAGTCAATCTTGTTTTTCCGTTGACATTGTATCTTTGATTTTGTGTTTCGTCCAAATCATAAGTGACCGTTGAGGTGTTTATGATATTACGTTTAAATGTTTCATCTGTGACATTAAATGATTCGGTTGTTTTTTTGAAAAAATACAAATCTTGCAATGCGCCTAATTTATTTTGAAACACCACTTTGTAAGGTGTGAATTTTGGTTCACATATATTGTTGACTGTGATTGTTTTTAAAACAGTTGTGTCGTCGGTGTCGTACACTTGTATTGTTGACGAATCTGCGGGAATTGTAATGTATTGAATCTTTTGGTTTGAATTGCCATCGTCGGTGATTTCTGTATCACTTGAATCGATCGTCACCTTGCCAACACCTTCAGCAAATATTGGAAGTTTGCCCGCAGTACCTTCCGGCAAATAAATGTTGTCCGCGCTTATAAGTGCATGACGTTGCAATTCTGGATTGATTGCGTCTTCAAAATACCCATATCCGTCAAGTGCAATGTAATTAAATGTTTGAGGACTTGAATATGTGTATTCGTCACCATTAGTATCGAAGTACGTCACAACCGCGGAAACCCACTTTGTGTGTGATGTATATGAACCGTCAAATGTGATGTCAAGATAATCACGAACAAGTTCACCAATTTCAAGAACAATGTTTGATTGACCGCTTATTATGTTTTTACTTAATGTATATTTTAAGTCGGTGTCGGTATATGAACCTTCAGTTCCCGAATAAATATATAATCTTAATGTTGCGCTTCCTAATGCCATTTTTTTTGTTTTATAATGCGACGGTGTCCCCGACTGTTCCCTTACAATTTGATTCCCTTACGTCAAGAATAACACCATTTGAATCGATTTGCCAAATAATGAAATTACCATAATTCGGGCCGACATTTACATTGCTTACCGCAACGGCATAATATAAGTCTTGACCATTGAATGGTGTTCCATTTTTACACACAACACCCCCAAGTCCATATAAATTGCCGGTGCTTGAAATCGCGCTTGAAACTGGATATACTGCGGTGCAAAAACTACCCGGAACCAATGACCCCGCGCTTATGAAAAAATTGTTTGTTCCACACGTTGGTGTTGATGCGGGTTGATTTATTGTCTTTGGACAACTGATTGTTCCCGAATTTGAATATCCACTTGGAACATCAACCGTGAATGTGATTGTTCTTGATGTGTCGGTTGAAACTTCGGAAAATGTTTTTGGCGTCCAATCTGAAATTGTACCGATTTGCGCACTTCCGGGATTTATGATTCCTTTTGTGGAAATCTGTTGTCCACTTAAATTTGCAATGTCACAAGTGAATTCGGGATCACCCGCGGGTTGTGTAAATGTTGCTGAACATTCAATCGTTGCACCCGCATTTGAATATCCCGCCGGTGCCGTAATATCAAAGAACAATGTCACACTTCGATCACTTCCGGTGTTGTTTGCTGAATGTGATGTGATTGTTGCGCCGCCGGATGTTGCCTTGATTGCCGTGATTGTTCCGGTTGAATTTGGATTTGTGATTGTTCCGTCTTGTGCAATTGAACCACCGGCCAATGCATTTATTCCGTTATTTGTACACGCATAAGTTTGACTTGGTGCATTTACTGTCACACTTATTGATTGTGTCGCAGTACAAGAATTTGATGCGTTGTCAAATGCCGATACATGAACCGTGGTTGAACCACCAATTGCATTTGATGACAATGTAAGTGTGTCGCCACTTACTGAAGCATTGACGACCGCTGAAGGGTTGTAAATTGTGTAACCCGCAATTGCTTCGCTTCCTTGTGTAAAATAAGAAGACAAATCGATTGTATCGGAATCACCGTCAACGTCTAATGTTTGACTTGGAATTGAACCGCTTGTTGTCGGGCCACCCGAACAAGATGTGTTTAAAACATAAGCGGGTTGCGTCACAAGATTATCACAATCAATGTAAACATCACTTGCGTTTGAAAATCCTTGTGGAATCAAAACACGAACGGTGATGTTTCTGTCGGTGTCGGTTGATACCGTTGCAAACTTACCATTTGAAAAACCCGCATCACTTGAAGTGATTGAATCAATTTGTCCAAATGACAATGTCGGTGTGTTGATTTGACCTTGTTGGTCAATTGATAAGTTTAAGATGTTCGCAATCCCACACGTGAATGTTGGTGTCGGAACCGAAGGTTCGGTGATGTTAATATAAAACGGTGATCTTACATTTATTTTTGTACTCATGTCGTCAATTCAAAAAATTCGTCAATGTCTAATCCAAACGCGTCAACAACGTCATTTGGTAATTTGTTAAAATTATCTTCAAAGGGTTTTGTGAAATATTTTCTCGCTTCGATACCCTTTTCGTAAATGGAACGTGCAATCAAAAACTTGATTGATCTTCGGTCAATGAATCGTCCTTGATTGTCTCGTGGTGCTAATTTTTTGCGCACAAGCCATTTGTCAAGTGATTGTGGCGGAATTGATTTTTTGTTTCCGCTAAATTTGTAAGGTGAATTTCTGTTTGCTGGATAATTCGATTTTGAACCACGAACACCAAGGTCAACAAAACTTCCATAAGGTACACCGTCTTTGTCCGCTGCAAGTGTGAATTCAAGATTGAATGAATTTTCATATACATTCAAAACATACCCAATTGAACCTTCAAGATTCCCGGTTGTGTTCTTGAATTTTTGACGTGCGATTTTCTTCGATTCCTTGACAACGGTTTCGGCAAATGTTTTAAGTGCTTCTTGTGTTTTCTTAAATTCCATCAATCGCAAATTGTCATGTCGTTTTGTACAACCACATCAAATGAAGCTGCCCATCCCGCAAGTTTGTTTTCGAATCTGTCGACAAATGGTTCACAAGACACCACGTCTTCGATTTGATATTTTTGTGTATACAAGTCACCCCTTTGCATTATGTTCAGCACTCGTGTCAAAACTGCAAGTGTTGTATTAAGAACATCTTGTTCGTTGTCGTTCCCGGTGAATTTGTCAGTTGTTTCTTCTTTTGATATGTCCACGATGTCCATCACAAGGATTGACATATTGAAACGAAACACATTTGTCGCAACATTCGTGGAATTGATTGTCAAATGTCCAAGGGGAAAAATTGACTGCTTGTCAAGGTCAACATCATTAAGCGAACCGAATGTCACCGTGTTGATGAATGGTTCCGCTTGAAGTTGGTCTTTTATTTTTGTTGTTGTGTCGTAAACTTGTTTCATTTCTTATTTATCATTTTACGTTCCAGTTCAGTTTTTTCTTTTTCGAATGCCAAAAATGTCAAACACTTGTGAACGTTTAATTTTGTTACTTTGTCAAACCGGGCAACGTTCCCTTGACTAAGTCCGTAAATGCTTGAATACCATCCCCATTTTGTTCCAAAATTTGCCGTTGCTGATCCGTCATGTCCGCTTCCATTAAAAAGTTCGGGATATGATTCAACAATTCGATTCCTAAATGGTAAAAAAAAACCTTTGCACCCATAACAACATTCAACGGAAGGTTTCGCATTTCCATGTGATTGTCGGTTCCTTTGTATTCTTCAATGATATATTTACCATTTTTAGAATATTTAATCGGACGATACAAGACCGTCATTGCCTTGTCCATTGTGTCCCAGTCATGGAAGTAATTGTCAAGATCAATATATTCCCCAAGACTTAAATCGTCAAGGTTTGGAATGAAACCGTATTTTTGTCCATTTAAGGCGATTTGCGGAATCATTTTGCATTCTTGGTCGAATATGGTCTGAAGGTGATTTGTGATCCGTGTGATGTCCGAAAAACGAATGTCAGCAATATCTTTAAGATTTGCATTGCAAAATATTTCAATCATTTTTTGAAGTGCGAATGAATTCTTGGTGTCGTCGTTGAAATCCAGCTTCAGAAATTTCATGTATTGACCAAGTGTGATTTCGCTTAAATCTTCGGGAACGTTGATTTTTACTTTCATATTATAATAATAAATATTTGACCAATATGTATAAAAGGAAATGGCCACGTTTCCGCAGCCAAATCCAAATCAAAAACAAATGAAAAAAAACTAATTTATTAATTCGTATCGTGATCGGTAAATTTCTTCAATCTTGTCGTAAAGTTCTTTTGTGTTTTGTTTCCACTCCATTGTTCCGAATTTAACAATACGACCATTGATTTCCAAATTTAATTTCACTTTGTGTCCCCCGCGCACATATCCGATGTTCGTGGGTTTTTGGTGAACGAAAATCTCGTTCTTCCAACAAGTGTCCAAAACCTTCCAATATTCTACGCCCATGATCTTAAAACTTCAGCCATTTGTTCAATAAGTGACGAATGCCAAAACCAAATCAACATTTCAAATGTCAAGATCATAAAAACAAAACTTGATGCCAAAAACAAGCCGGCATATAAGAATGTCTTGATTAAGTTTTTTCGGTTTTCTTTGGATGTGGCCTTCCTGACCATTATCCATTCAACTTGATTGTTTTCCATAATTATTTATTTTTGCAAACGTATTCGTGTGTATAATCTTCAAAATCCATTTCGGTTTTGATTTCTTCGTGATGCACTCGTTCACCGTCAAAAACTTCCGTGAATAAGCTGACATCATATCCGTCCGATTCTTGAATGATAAGGACTTCTTTTCCGGGGTCAGTAAATACTTCGTAATTTTCCCCATCGTATTCAAATATTTCAAATGTAAATGTGTTCATATTAAAAGGGGGGTTTCCCCCCCGGTGTTTGTTAGATACCTTGATAAGTGTAATTGTAATTTTCTTCTTGTGGTGTCCCGTCCCAAACACGGTAAGTTAAATATTTCTTTTTCTTGACCTTGAATGTTTCGTGTTCGGTGTCGGTTTCTGAAGGAATCACAAGTCCGTCTTGTGGTGTGTTCTTGATCTTCACTTTGTCCATTGGTTTAAATGTGATGAAGAATTCAGTTTCTTTGACCACCTTGAAGAAACTTACAATTGTTTTGTCGTATCCCCAAGTTTTGTAATAGATGTCATTTTTCATTTTATGTGTTTTTGTTTGTTATTATGATTCAAATATAAAACGAATATTTTTATTAACCAAATTTTTTAATAATTATTTTTAATAAATAAAATATTTCCCTTTGTTTGGGTTTTCAAGTTGCATCATTAACGCGTACCGTGCGGCATCGATTGCGTGGTCACCACTTAATGGATTTGGTTTCTGTATTTTGTTTCCAACCTTATCAGTTGCCCATACATATCCGTTGAGTTCTTTTATAAGGTTCTTTGATCTTGATGTGACGAAGACTTTGTTTTGGTTTATTAAGTTGATGCCGTAGATTATTGAATCACGTCCTTTGGTGACCGGGTTGATTGTGTGACCATACGATTGCAATTCAGCAATGGATTTCGGTTCGGCTGAATCCGCCCACAACTGACCCTTGATATTGTTGTTTTCTAAGTATTGGGAAATGTTTGAATTCAACATTCCTTTTTGATACAACACCTCATCGAAGATGTAAGCATCGTCATGCTTGTACAATGCCACACAACTTGTTTCGTCGATTGAATACCCCCAGTCAAGTCCATAACAAAGAAGACGTGCATCTTCGGGAAGTTTTGGTACCTCAATCCAGTCCGGAATCACAACGTCGCTTAAACGTCCGATTTTACCTTCCAAATAAACATTTACAAAGTTTAACCAATATTCGGATGTTTTTGCCTTTTCCCTTGCGATTTTAAATTCATCAAGGATTGTTTGTGGCAACGTGTCGTTGTCTTTGTATGTGATTGTAATAAAATCAACGTCATCCCTTGGAACAAGTTCACGATCCGCCCAAAACAATTGTGACGGGTTATAATCAAGCCAAATGATTTCAGAAGTACGGATTGCATATTGATTGAATGCTTCGAAGTCGATTCCGACATTACACTCGTTCACAAACAAATGACTGCGACGCGCACCCCTTGTTCGATCCGGATTTTCATTTGAAAAGAATTCAATGGTTGACCCGGTTGAAAATGTATATTTCAAGGTCGTTTGATTCCAACGTGAATCACGCCACCTTCCAAGTCCCTTCATTATCAATTTGAAGTCCCTTACCGGCCCCCTTTTTAGCATTGGGTATGTCGCAGCCACAACGGACATTTCAAACCCTTTGTTGGGCTTCATGCACTCGTTGATCATTATGGTAAGGATGCAAATGGTTTTTCCCGCAGCAGACCCCCCACGAATCAAACGAATACGTTTGTCGAGTTTATATATTTTTCGGAATGCTTCGGTTTTCTTTATTTCCAAATTGGAATCACGAAATGGGAATGGTTAATCCATTTCAATGATAAATGGAACATCTTGGTCAAGATTGATGTCCTTTGTTTCTTTTGGTTTGCCGTATCGGTATTCGTGGAATAACTTGACATATCGGAAATCTTTTTGTTTGATGCCGTCTTTTAATGCTTCAAATGCCATGTCATCCAATGGTGACAATCGTTCAATTAGTTCGATTTCTTCCGTCTTGGGTTTGCGACCCGCGAATCCTTTTGTTGAATGTCCCCCATTATTTTTACGACCGTCCATGAATTAATAAAAATTAATTAATTAATTATATAATAAAAAAAGATTGTCTTTGTTAAAATCAAAATATTCTTAATTGGTTTTTGTGTTGTTGGTATCGCTTGACGGCGGCACTAAAATAATCTTCGTCAATTTCATATCCGGTCAAATCAAATCCAAGATTGTGACAAGCAATTGCGATTGATCCACTCCCAAGGTGTGTGTCAAGGATTTTGTCGCCTTTATTTGCGTAATTCATTAAAATCCATTCATAAAGTTTAACGGGTTTTTGTGTCGGGTGAAACCTTTGTGACCGATCGGATGAAATATTGTATTTAAACGAACGCAATGCGCGTTTGAACGATGTGAATGCAAGTTCACCATCCGAGAAATCTGACGTTCCATTCATTTTGTCCCAATATACCCATCCCATTGAAGGTGTTTTAATCTTGTCAATCATATAATTTGCACCCCATATAATTTGGTTTTTTGTGACGCGAAATAATTCATCAAAATATAATTGGGGGGGGGTTGTTGAATCCCATTGTTTGTCGGATTTATATTTTCCCGAACCAAGTGTCATCTTGTTCACGTCTATTCCATAAGGCGGATCGACAATGGCCAAATCAAATTGGTTGTCTTCCATTTCCTTCATGGCTTCCATGCAATCCTTATTGAATAAATTTATACGCATTTTAAGGCTTGTCGCATTTCAGTTCCGACATATCTGTCACCGGCAAGCCATCGTCCAAACTGATCGTCCTTAAACACGTAAACAAGTCTTGCATTGTCTATATCTAAGAAGTCGAATGCGTGTCGTTCTTTACCCGTTGGTTTTAAGAATGGAACAATTGCCACGTAAGGTGTTTCGACTTCGTGTGCTTCGAATATATAAGTCTTTTGTTCCCTTCCAAGGTTGTCAACCACTCCAGTCATTGCAGCATATTCTTTTGCTTGGTTGAATGTGATTTTCCTTCCAAGGAATTTGTGTGCCTTAGACACGTATTTTATTTCTGCGATTATGACATTTGTGTCGTCCGCTAGTTTGAAGTCAAGATCACCGATATAAATATCACACCCCTTGAAGTGTGCGCTGACTTGTCCGTCAAAGAATGCAATTGAAGGTTTTTGACCACACGTTTCACACGCGGGTTTTTCAATGGTCTTTGAAGACGCTTCGCTTGACTTGGTATCCATTTTCAATAAGGTATTTATTTTGTCGTTTGATTTTGCCATTTAATTCGTCAATTTGGTTCAACAATTCGATGTTTCTTTTGGTAAGTTGTTCATTCTTCAATTCCATTTTTTCAAGTCTATTGAGCGCAGTCACAAAATCAATTTCTGAATTTTCCATTTGTGATCGTACAAATTCAACCCTTGAACGTAGTTCATCAAGTCGCGAACGAAATGTTTTGTCAAATTGAATGGCGTCTTGAGCCTTACGAATCGAATACAAGACCGTTGCGTGATCTTTACGGGGTTTTATTGATTTGCCTATGTCGGCAAGTGATAACTTCGTGAATTCCCTTGCAAGACTAAAATACATTGTTCTTGCTTGTACGTTTTCGGCAATTCTTTTTGAATTTAAGTTTGTGTCGTTTAAGTCGATTCCGGTTGTGTCGGACACGACCTTTTTAATCATTTTTATGTCCATTCTTTAAGTTTTTTATTGTCATGTATTTAACTTCGTTTATTGCCTTGAGTATTCCCGCACACGCTTCATATTCTTCCGTTTTCTCATAGATTTTCATGGCTTCTTCAAGTTCTTTGATTGATGCACCATTTTTGATGTCATTCATTGCAAGGTAATAATATTCAAGGACAATGTCTTGATTCATCGTGCGGTTCCTCGATAAACGTATTGATCCAACAAAAATTCGATTTCATCGATTTCCTTTTCGTGAAATATTTTCATATAAACCTCAACCGCCGTCTTGTGTTTTTCACCACCACGGTCAATGACTGATTGTGGCATTTCAATAATACCCGGCGCACGTGTGTGTTTGTTGATATAAATAAATGTAAAATTTTTCAGTTCGGGAAACAACTGCATATATATCCACGCTTGAAGATCGTAATTCATTGCATCGATTTTCCATTCAAATTGTTGTGGTGTCACGATACCCGTTTTCAAATCATATATTGTGTCGCCCTTAATCATGTCAGCCTTTCCACGTGTCGGAAAACCGTCAATCATTTTTACACTTGCAACCTCAACGTCTGCATTTTTTCGGATTTCACGGATTTCTTCGTTGTTGTCTAATCGACGACACAACCATTCCGCAATGTTTCGATGTTTTTCTTTGAAGACATTTTCTTCACCGTGTTGTGCAACAAGTTCCTTGTAGGCGTTTGAGTTCCCACGAAGATCGGTGTACACTTGTGAATAAAAGACGTCCGGTTCAAGCCAACACCAATGTGTCAATTTACCTAGCATCAATGCTTCGGTGTTCCCCCCTTTCCCCTTCAAGTATTGAAGCTGCTTGTCCGGATCGTCAAATATATTTCTTAATACTGAAGACGACAATGCGTATTTGCCTAAATGTCCATAATAGAATTCATCATTTGCCGCAAGGGCATTTATTTCGCCTTCAAGATATGTTTCGCCGTTGAATAAGGTTATCATAAGGACAAGATTTCGTTTTGTTCTTGGTGTCGTCTGTCAAGTTCTTCTTGGCATCGTTTTCCGTATGCGTCAAGACCGCCAAACTTTGTGTGACGTTCAAGTTCTTTATTGCTTAATGATTTGTAATACATTTCTTCAAAAGTCATAATTGTGTTGTTTTTGTAAATATAAACATTTTTATTTAATTATTTCTTCTTTGGGTTTTATTTTTGACCTTCCGTCGGGTTTATATCGGTAACCAAGAATTGGATTGATTCCGTAGTCCCAAAAATTATGTGGCATCGTTTTGTTTTGCATCCTCAAGTTTTTTAATTCGCAACAACATAATGTTCAACGCAAGTGTCAAATTCTTGATGTCGCGTTGCATTTTTACAAGTGTCGATTCTTTCATTTGTTTAATTGTTTTATTTTTTCCAAATACAAGATAAAATCCATTGCTTCGGATTGCGCTTCTTCAATCCATTTATAAAACCCATCGGGATTGTCGGCCAAGGTTGTTCCATATTCTTTGATTCCTTGTTCGCTTCGTTTTTTAAACTTGTCAATGATGTTTGTGACGATTTTGTCTTCTTTGTGTTCGAACCTTGGTTCAATCCATTCGTCATTCATTTCGTGCCATTTTTTAATTGAATCACTCATTTGTAAAAAAATAAAAAAGTTCTTTTATAAAATATTCAAGAAGTCTAAAAACAATATATCCAATGACTAAAGTTTCCATTTCTTTTCAAGTTTTTCCATTTCTTCTTCAACACGTCGTGCGCGTTCAATTGCACGAAGTTTGTCCGCACGATATGATTCAAGTGATTTATCATAATAATATTGCGCTTGCATCATTTCAGTCACAAAAAAACCGATGTGTGTCATTGCGGAAATTGCTTCTTTTAATGTTTCGTTGTTTGGATATTTCTTTTTTAATTTAAGAAGTACTTCACCCACCAAATTGAAGTTTGTGTAGTATTCCATTTCTTTAAGGTTTTGCATTTTTTTGTTCATTGTGTTTATTTGTATTGATTATATACCTTTTTAAGTTTTTCGTAAATTACGGATTTAAATGCGCACGAAGTACATTCGGGCCTTTTTTGATTTGGAAACACACGCATATAAATGTCTTTCCATTGTTCTTGTTCGTCGTGACTGAATTTAATTTTATTTGTCGAAACCGCTTCGTGTACAACATTAAAATCTTCTTCATTGAAGCACTCCGGTTTTTCATATCGAAACACTTCGTTCAAAAGTTTTTTGCGATCGTCGCACCCGCAATCTTTTTCAAGTTTTTGAAACACGGTATCGACAACCTTTTTGATTCCCGTCTTGGTTGTGATTTTTGAAATCGTATCGCCAAGACCGGTTGAACCTTGTTCGTGATTCTTTTTGAATTTTTCGAAGTCTTTGTTTTTAGATTTTGTCGAAGTCCTTGTTTTGGAAGTCTTCGAAGTCTTCTTTAAATTTTTCTTTGAGTTCATTTTTACAATTTTTAAGTGTGTTAAATATACTCACAAAACTAATATTTGTGGCCGCTGCAATCTTGCGGATTGACATATCGGTGTCACGATATAATTTTGTAAGGGTTCGATTGTACCAAGACCAAGATTCCATTTCTTGATCAATAAGCGTGCATATCTTGTGAAATGCTTCTTGTTCTTCAAGGTTGTCTTCAGCAACCAAATGAAAAATGTTTTCTTCGTCGTCAAGTGAAATCTTTTGAATTTTGTTTTTAGCGTTGTAAAACTGATATGTGATTGTTTTAAGGGTGAAATACATATACCCTTCGGACACCTTGCCGTTGTGAATAATCTTTTCCGGTGTCGTGTATTTATAAAGGGCCAAATATGCTTCTTGAACGATGTCATGTTGATATTCATGTTCACCAAACCGTTCGACAAGTTTGATCCATTTATCATGGTCTTTTGCTACATATTTAAGCCATTCGGCGGATCGTTCCATACAATTGTTAATGATACAAAGAAAACACAACATTGAATCCAATATTCGCGACCGTCTTCGTGATCGTTGTACGAATATAAGATTCCAACCATTATTCCAAATATTGGGGAAATTTGAATTTCAGCCTTTTTAATGTGACCAATAATCAAAACAATCCCGAATAATATTACCAAGGAATAAATCAAAATAAAACTGTTTTTTGTGTTTTCTGTTCATGCATCAAATTAACACCACCGAATTCATATCCAACATTATTCGGAAGCATTTTCAATCTTATGGGGTCATCAAGACTTGTCGGACGACCACCAGTCACATATTCTTTCACCTTCAAAACGTGAAGTTCCATAACATTCCATTTGTCCTTTGACTGAAAGTATCGATGTATCGTGTTGAATGACGAACAACGATTCGCCCACTTGACACCACCTTCGACTTGTGAATAAGACAACGGCATTGGAAAACCAGCCATTGGATGTGTAACCGGGTGAACCTTGCGACTTGATTCAGTCACCCCGTGCATTGAAACCATCAATGTGATTTTGTGTTTTTCAGCAAACAATCGCATTTCACTTGCAATCATATAATCAAGTTCGTGCGCGCCGTATGCCTTCATGTCTTCTTTTGGTTTTGCAAGTGAATTGTATGGGTCTATAAATGCCGCAGCCATTGGCAAGGCGTTATGAACCCCAAGAATTTGTTCAAGAACATCTTTGTAAGTACATAATTCTTCAACCTTGATAATCTTGAAGTGTTCATACGTCCAGTCAATTGCTTGTTCAATTTCGATTTCTGTCGCGGTGTCAATTGGTTTGCCCATTTTATATTCGACAATCTTTTGTGATATTGATCCCGCAGTATTTTCCGAAGACCAAATGACAAATTTTAAATCATATTTTTGTGCAAACAAGGTCATCAAATAAACACAAAATGTTGTTTTACCGACACCAGCATGACCCGCAAAAATATCCAAAGAACCCCCTAATTTAAGACGATAAAATTCGTCAATTTCCGGAATCCCGATTCTTAATCCTTGAACCACACTTCCATTCTTAATGGCAAGGATTTCGTCTTTTATTGTGTTTCTGTCTATTATCATAAAAAAAAGGGGACAATGTCCCCCTTGATATTAAAATGGCAAATCAACGTTTGCTTCTTTGCGATCTTGGTTTTGTGTTGCGTTTGTTAATCCAACCGTGCGGTCAATTTTCCAACCGCTTAATGATGTGAAATACTTCACTTCGTTTTTTGGACTTGTCCACTCGCGTCCACGTATGTTGATTCCAATTTCTACTTTTTCGCCTTGGTCGTAATCTTGCAACAAATTGATTTTGTCGTTTAAGAATTCAATTTCAAGTGTTTGTGGATATTTATCTTCAGTCGTCAAGATTAATGATTTTTTGCGCGTCTTGCCATAAGTCGATTCTTGACTGATTTTTCTGATTGTACCTTTTACTGATTGTGACATAATAGTTTTTGTAATTAAATTTAAAATAAGTTCGTTTGATTTTACTTCCCGGTGATGACATATTGTTCGATTCTTTTTGCCAATGCAAAACCATCTTCGGATCGTAAGTCTTTTTTTGCTGCGAATTCAAATGCCGTCTTTGCACTTGATTGTCGAATAATTTGAATTTGTGTTTCGTTCATTTTACTTGTTGTTTTAATTGTTCAATGATTTTGTCCTTTTGTGACAACTGCTTGTTCTTGTTTTTTAATTGCTGAATTTGCAAATCAATAGTGTATTTTAATTCTTGATTTTCACCGTGCAATTCCGCAATTCGTTCAGTAGTAATATAACTCATAATTGTATTTTTTTACTAAGTTAAATAAAATTTTTAATAAAAAAAAGGGATGCTTAAAAAAAAACACCCCCTTTCCTATGAACAAAAAAACACAATTACGTCATCCGTTTGACTTCAGACGAATAATGATCAATCATTTCGATTAATTCATCGGTTGTAAATTTAACGATTTCTCTTGATTTAATATACATTTCTTCAGCAAGTTGTTGACCGAGTTTTAAACCGAATTCATATTGGCGACCTTGGTCGTACATATTACATTTTAAACATTGGGGTCTGCAATTGTCTTCTTCCCACCGCGTAGCATACGAACGTCTAGACTGGAAATGTCCATTTTGGATATTTTTCCAAAAATATTCACGTCCACAAGTGAAGCATTTTACCATTCCTCTCTTGTCTGCATATTTAAGTCTTATATATTGACTAAATATAACATCAAGTTTTTTAACGATTTTCGATCGTGTCGGCTTCTTTGCAGTCTTCGGCATTGTTTTGTTATTTATCAAGTGCCTTCAATAACAAGTTCCCATCTTTTTCGTTAAATCCGGAAATCAACCGGTACAAATATTTTGAATCAGATTTAACTTTCTTTTTTTCAGTTACCGTTGAATCAATTCCAAGGTTTGTCATTGAAATACAATCAAGTTCAAGAATTGCATCCGTTCGTTCACGAACACTTAATTGAAAATCTTTTGCAATTTTTTCTGCTAACTTACGAATTGTTAAATCTTCATTCATTGTTTTTTATTTTAAAATTAAACATTATAAACCACTAACCCGCCAAAGTTCGACGAATTTTTTAATATTTTCAAGAAATTGATTGATTGTGTTTTCAACATTATCGTCCTTGACCCTTATATTTTTTAGAATAATTCTTGGACGATTTCAGTTGTGATTGTTTGGACTTGGCGTGTATTCCGGGTCTTTTCTTTTTGGGTTTAAAAGTATGTTGATAAGTCGTTCCCCTTGCCATTATTTTTTTGTTGGAAAATTTACACCAATTTTATCCGCCGTCCTCGCCCCGAAGTACCCACACAAAACCCATGTAAGCAAAGAAGCCGTGTCTTCAGTTGGTAAACCCATAAACCACCCACCAACATAAGAACAGACCAACACGGCCAATGTAAGGGGACGAACATTTCTTGCAAGCCAAGATTGACTTCTTGAATCACTTACCCATCGACGGGTGACCCCATCAATTTCAGCACGTTCGTTTTTAAGTTTTTCAAGGGCAATTTGTTTGTCGGCTTCCGACATATCCGAACCACCGATAATTGCTTGTATTACATTTCCAACGGGTGTTTGTCCGGCAATTGCACCAACGACATTTGGGATTTTATTCAATAAGAATTTTCCAACGTCCGTGTCTTTGAATTTTTTTTTATCCATATCGTTGAACCTACGGTGTTAGTATGTCCAAATGACATTGGGGTCTTTATCTGAATGGATGTCGCCCGAATCGATATGGATGAATGTGTTGGCAATACCCAAACGGGTAAATCCAGCTTCGATAAATGCCTTGACCATATCGTGTCGGTCACGGGAATTGTTGCAATGTACGTCCGCCGCGATTCCTTGTAAGTGTGCGGAATTTGGTTTTCCCCCGACTTCTTGGTTTTTATAAATGGTACGGTACCCCGAATTGATTCGCATTGACCGTCCGTATATTTCGCGTGCATTGTCCAACATTTCAAGAAAACGACGATCCATATTACCAGCACCACTCCCAGGAAAATCCGGGGAATCAAATTCTGACAATTCGAAATGCTTCATTTTTTCAATTTGCTGATTTGTTCTTTGATGTCTTCTTTAAGGTCGTTGAATTTTTCTTCAATTTGATCCGGAATGCCGTCTTGGTCTTTGTCAGTAAAAAATCCGTTTGCAGTCATTGCCATAAGCACCGCAGTACCTAGCATCAAAATTGTAATGATAATAATTAAAATATCCATTTTTTATTTATTTAAGTGTGATCCGTCACAATACCCATTTGGGTCTTGGCTGCACCCGCAACCACATTTTGGTTTATCCATTTTTTGGGGGATTGTTTTTTGTATCAAAATCAATTGCAGCCTTCAAAATTATTTTGTCCATGATTGCATCTTGATTTTCCAACATTTGTTTTTGCAAATTAATCACCATTGCTTCAAGTTGATCTTTTGCCTTGACAAGAAGTTCAATTTGATGTTCCTTTTTTTCAAGGTTGTTTTTTAATGTATTTATGTCGTCGGGTTTGCTTCCGGTTATTGTCGAAACAACAATTCCAATTGATGCGCTTATTGTTCCGATTAACATCATGACGACTTCTTTGTTTGTGTCAAGAACCGGGAATTGTATCAATGCAACAATTATCCCAATGACAAACAAGAATATAAACAGACTTCCGACATAATGTCGAATTTCTTTGGCCACACCGTTCTTTGGAAGCTGCATTTTATAATTTATCTTTTATTTGTAATATTGTCCACACCAAGGTTGCAATCAGTACAAGCGTGCTTAAAATCATATTTATATTCACAAGGCTAAATCCAACCGCCGTTCCATTAATCAACCAAAGTCTTATATTTTCCATTATGCTATTGCTAAATAGATGAAATTACTTCCTGATTCATTAAAATATAAACTATTGAATGAAAATCCATCATCTTCAAAATCTACACCATCTAAAGTGTAATCAGTATCGGTTGTGTCTGCTCTAAGAGTCAAATTTCTTGGATTATTTGGAGTTCTTGAACTATCAAAAATCCACCAACTACCAATACCATCAGTTAATTTCACCATTAAAAATCTTGGTTTAAAACCTAATGTTTGCTTATTTCCTGCCGCACCACTTCCACTATAACTCCCCACCTTCTGATACCCATCTACTGAATGGAAGCAG
>PDMX01000351.1_pt1 | contig 29443 bp, 32 predicted proteins | sample 1515501 | NCBI WGS metagenome assembly PDMX01 (sample SAMN07343022, study PRJNA328102) | Marine metagenome, whole genome shotgun sequencing project. | biome: marine; feature: bay; material: water; isolation source: viruses from water sample < 0.22 micron filtered, nuclease treated ...
AAAGAATATCAAGGTGGCGACTCTTTAGAATTTACAGCTATAGATTCTGACACTGATGTTATTTAAATAATAAACACTGGATGGGGCCTACGGGCCCTATTCACAAAATTTAACTGAGAGGAATAAAAATGATTCACACATTTAACGTATCACCAGAAATTATAGAAAAAATTAAATCTGGTAAAAAACGTAATGCATTAAAATCTTATTACATTAATGCTGAAGGTAAACACATTGGTCTTATGAATAGTGAGACTGATAAAATAGATTTAGTTATTAAGGTTGGACAAATTTTAGATCTAACAATTTTAACAAGAGATGAAAAAGATATTATTATGGATGAGGAAAATATTTCGGAAGAGTTAAGACCTTATTTTGCATGTAATTATATGTACACCATAGATTCTTTTGAGACAATTCAATGATTGGATATTCAATAAAACAAATAACCTATAACGATACTAAGCCTTTTATTTTAGATATTCACTATGCGAAAAGGATGCCAAGTATCTCTTATGCTTATGGTTTGTTTTATAAAAACGAATTAACAGGTATTGTAAGTTATGGTTCACCTGTATCACCTGCCCTATGTAAGGGTGTAGCGGGTGAAGAAAATAGATCTATTGTTTTAGAGTTAAACAGATTAGTTTTAAAATATAATAATAAAAATGAAGCTTCTTACTTAGTAAGTAATTCATTAAAACTTTTACCTAAACCTAGAATAATAGTTTCTTACGCTGACACTAAACAAAATCATATTGGTATTATATATCAAGCTACTAATTTTTTATTTACAGGAACTAGTAAACCTAGAACTGATATGGCAGGTAAAGACGGTAAACATAGTAGACACCATTTAGGTGATAAAACTAATAGAGTTTTTAGAAGTGCTAAACATAGATATATTTATATAATTGCTAATAAAAAAGATAAGAAGCAATTGTTAAAAGATTTAAAGTATCCGTTAACTGGGTACCCTAAAAGTAATACGCAAATTAAAATGGGAATATAAAATATGAGAGATTTAATAGAAACTTTTATTGATGTAGGTAGCGGTTTAATTTTATCTACATTAATACAATTATTAGTATTCCCATTTTTCGATTTACACCCGACTGTTTGGGAGAGTTTTAATATAGCAATAATATTTACAATAATATCAATGATACGTTCATGGGTATGGAGAACAATTTTTACAAGGAGAAGATTAAATGATAATAGGAATATGCGGATATAAAGGTTCTGGTAAAGATTCAATGGGTCAAATCTTAACTAATAGTTTTGGTTGGGATCGAATGAGTTTTGCTCAACCTATAAAAGATTTAGTACATAATACTTTTGGAATTGATAAAGCTATATTATCAGGTAATGAAGGTGAGAGAGAATTTAGAGAATTACCTTTACCTGATTGGTTTGATCATTCACCAAGACAGTTATTACAAATAATTGGTACTGGTTTTAGAGATTCAATACACCCTGATATTTGGGTAAGAATTTTAGAAAACAAAATTAAGAGTCATAACAATCATGTAGTTATTACTGATGTTAGATTTCCTAACGAAGTTGATATGATTAATAAAAACGGATTTTGCGTAGCTGTAAAAAGACCAGGTTATCAAGGTGATGCTCATAAAAGTGAACATGCGTTAGATGATTATGCGTTTAAGTATGTATTTAATAACGATAGTTCAGAAGAAGCGTTACAAGCAAAATTTTATAATTTCCTAAAAGATAGGATAGTTTAAATGGAAAAATCTACAAATATAATACCGTTACCTGATAAAAAGTATAATATTATATATGCTGATCCACCTTGGAGTTTTGGTAGTAAGATATATCAAGATGGTGGGAGAACTTTTGATAAGAAAATTGAAGATCATTATGAAACAATGTCTGTTGATGGAATTAAAAATATACCAGTTAAAGATATAGCAGATGATGATTGTATATTATTTATGTGGACTACAGATAGCCATTTACCAGAAGCATTAGAGGTGATTAAAAGTTGGGATTTCAAATATAAGACAATAGGATTTACATGGGTTAAGCAATATAAAACTAATTCGTATTGTTATAACTTTGGTGCATATACTTTAAAATCTACTGAGATATGTTTAATAGGATTAAAGGGTAAGTTAAAAAATATTAAAGAAGTTAATAATGTAAAAGGATTAGTATTTGCTGAGAGAACAAAACACTCTAAAAAACCATGTATTATAAGAGATAAGATTGTTACCCTATGTGGAGATAAGCCTAGAATAGAACTATTTGCTAGAGAGAAATATGAGGGTTGGGATTCATGGGGGAATGAAGTTTAAATTAATATAATAAAAAGGATATAAAATGACTAAAAAAGTTTTCCTCGATTTGGAAACCAATGGACTACTTGATACAGTAGACACAATATGGTTAGCGATAACTAAAGACCCAGTTACAAATGAGGTTAAAACTTTTTCTGATCATGATGAAAAATCTGAACCTTTAAAAGATTTAATACCTTACTTAGATAGTTTTGAAAGTATTATTACTCATAATGGCATTGCATACGATTTACCTGTAATGCTTAAGTTATTAAATTGGAAACCTAAGGATAATGTTAAACTTGTAGACACTATGATTATTTCTCAAATGAATAATTTTAGACGTGAGGGTAAACACTCTTTAGCTAATTTTGGTAAGATACTTAAAGACGCTAAAGGTGAGTCACCTGCTTTTGATCATTACAGTGAAGAGATGAAAGTTTACGGAATACAAGATATTAATTTGACGGCAAAAGTTTATAAGTATGTAGTCAATGAAGCCCAAACTTTAATTTCTAACAGACCAAATTTTAAAACTGCATTACAAACTGAACATGCTATTGCTGAAATTTGTGCAAGACAAGTTACTACTAAATGGAATTTTGATACGCCCAAAGCCAAAAAATTCTATGAACAATTAACTGCTGAGATGAAAGTTATTGAAGATGAGATTAACCCTACATTAAAACCTAGGAAAGTTTTAATTGATAAAGAACCTAAGAAAACTAAGTACCTACAAGATGGTAGATTTAGTGCTGTTAGTGCTAGGATGTTATCTGAATTTTTAGGTACTGAAATAAAACAAACTGATACTGATAAATGGGATCCTAAGAAAACGTTTCAAAGATTTAAAATGGTTGAGGCGGATCTAGGTAACATGGATCAGGTTAGAGGTATGTTACTTGATAACGGTTGGGAACCAACTCAATACACTCCTGGTGGTGAACCTAAGATAACTGAGGATACACTTAAAACAATTAAGGGTGATATAGGTCAAAAAGTTTTAAAGTATTATCAATTAAGATCTAGACACTCTGTACTTAAAGGTTGGATTGAATTAGCTGAACTTAATAATAATAGAGTTTATATTGAGTCATTCGGCATTGGAACCCCAACTTTTAGACAAAGACACAGTAAAGTTGTTAACGTTCCAAACTCAAATGCATTTTTTGGTAAAGAAATGAGATCTTTATTTACAGCTGATAATCATAAAATTATGATTGGTTGCGATAGTTCTGGCAATCAAATTAGAGCATTATGTCATTACTTAAATAATAAAGAAGTTAATGATCATGTTTTAAATGGCGATATACATCAACACAATGCTGATACTGTTGGGGTCTCAAGACCTTTAGCTAAGGGTCTACTTTACGCTACAGTATTTGGTGCGGGTTTTGCCAAGTTAGGTAAAATGGTTACTGGTGTTGAAGATATTGAAAAAGGTAAAGAGGTTAAGAATAAACTTTATAATGCCCTACCAGGTCTTAAAGAACTTGTAGAGAAGTTGAATAGATTTTTTTATACAACTAAAAATAAAGATGGTTTAGGTTTTATTCCAGGGCTTGACGGTAGACGTATCTACGCTGAGTCTAGTTTTAAATGTTTAAACTATTTACTACAATGCTTTGAGGCTATTACAGTTAAGACTGCTGTAGTTAATGCTTTTAAAATGTTTAAGGATGAGAATATCGAAGTTGATATGCTTGGCTTAATTCATGACGAGGTACAAGTACAAACTAAACCTGAGAACGTTGAACGAGTTAAAGAAATATTAAGTTATTCTTTTGGTGATTATATTACTAAAAAATTAGAACTTAATATTCAAATGAATGGTGATGCGAAACATGGAAAATCATGGTTAGAAACTCACTGATAAAATGGGTTAGCGTTAAAATGCTAGCCCAACAAAATTATATAAAGGAACAAAATGAGTAATAAAATCAATAAGATAATAGGAATAATAGACGGGGATGTGTTAATCTACAGAGCCTGTCATAAAGCCTTAAAAGATAATTTAGATGTTAAGAATACATTTGATGAAATATATGAAAGTGTAAAGGATGAAATACAGTGTGATAAATACTCATTACACGTATCTGCTAGAGGAAATTTTAGAAGAGATATTAAACAAGATTTTACAGTCTATAAAGGTAAGAGGAAAGAAAAACCTATTAACTTTAAAGAGTGTAAAGATTATGTATTAGAAAATTATAAACCAATTAGTAAAGAAGGTTATGAAGCTGATGATACGGCTTCTGTTGAAGCTACTAAGTATTTAAATAAAGGTCAATTATATATTTTAATTACTGTAGATAAAGACTGGCAGATTATTGGGGGTTTATTTTATTCAATGATACACAAACATGTTAAGTCTATTTCTAGATTTGAAGCGTGTGAGTTTTTTAATACACAACTTTTAACAGGTGATACTGTTGATAATATACCTGGTATTAAAGGTGTAGGTATTGTTAAGGCTACTAAGTTATTAAAAAATAAAGATCTAACTAAACAGTTTGAATCTATAATTAGATTATACAAAAAACATTATCCTGAAGATTATATCGAAAGATTAAATGTTATGGGTAAGATGTTATTTCTAATTAAAGATTATAAAGATAATTCTGATTGGAATATAGATTACTGGAAGGATTTTATAAGTAATGTCTAATAAATTAGAAAGTAATAAAAAGTATTACAGAACAATAAAAGGTATTTGTTGTAGATCTTTTAATCATTGTAAGACTAGGGTTAAGAAATATAATTTAGATTTCGATTTAGATCTAGATTATTTATATTCTATTTATCCTAAAGATAGTAAGTGTCCGATATTAGGTTACACAATGAAGCCTTCACAAGGTAAGTTAGGTGGTAATAAGTATTCACCTTCATTAGATAGAATAGATCCACGTAAAGGTTATGTAAAAGGTAACGTTGAATGGGTTTGTTTTTTAGCTAATAAGATGATGTCGGATGCCAGTGGTGAAGACTTAGTTAAATTTAGTAAATGGATTAATGTAAGATATAATAATATAACATAGAGAGGTATGATATGGGTAAGAACACTAACTTTATAAAACATACAAGTTGTGAATGCGGTAGCAGTGACGGTAATGCGGTCTATAGCGATGGTTCAACTTTTTGTTTTGTTTGTAAAAAAACGCAAAGTAAAGGTACAGAAGATACGGAAGTTGATTTTAGTGTTATCCAATCTAATCTTAATCTTGATGAGATTGAAGCATTACCTGTTGATACCTTTAGAGGAATATCTAAACAAGTATTATACAATTCTGGTGTTAAGGTTGAGTATGATCAAGATAGAAATATTATTAGTCATTACTACCCAATTACAATTAATAAAAAAGTTAAAGCTTATAAAAAAAGAATTGTAGCTACTAAAGACTTTAGAGTTGTTGGTAAAGCTGAAGTTCCTGAATTATTTAATCAGACTAATTGCGGTAAGTATAGAAATTTAGTTATTACAGAAGGTGAAGTAGATTGTTTATCTTTACTTGAAATGTTAACTAAGGCCAAAGCTAAATTTGATGTTGTATCAATTGTTAATGGTGCTCAATCAGCTAGACGTAATATTGCTAGTAACCTAGATTTTGTAAATAAATATGACAAAGTATTTTTAGCATTTGATCAAGATGAACCAGGGATAGCCTCAGCAAACGATGTGGCTCATATTATAAAACCAGGTAAATGTCATATTGTTAATAGTGTTTATAAAGACGCAAACGATGCTCTTTGTAAAGAACAATCTGATATTTATTTATCTAATATATGGGGTGCTAAAGTTTATAAACCCGATAACTTTGTTAGTGGTGAGAAGATCTGGGATGCTTTTAAAGAAAGATCTACAGTTAAATCTATACCTTATCCTAATTGTTTAAAAGGTTTAAATGATAAGTTGTTTGGTATGAGATTAGGTGAGATTACTTTATTTACATCTGGTACTGGATCTGGAAAGTCTACTGTTGTTAAGGAAACAATATTAAACTTATTAGATAACACTGAAGATAAAGTAGGATTAATTTCATTAGAAGAATCTATTGGTGATACCGCTACTAAACTTATTGGTATGGCTATTAATAAAAATATCAGGATGCCTGAAGATGTTAATGAAGAAGAAGCACGTAAAGGTTATGAAAAAGTATTTGGCGATGAAAGATTAATTCTTTTAGATCACCAAGGATCTGTAGCTGATACGTCTTTATTAGATAGGATTGAATACTTAGCAGCCTTAGGTTGTCAATATTTAATTCTTGATCATATTACAATTGCTGTAAGTGAAGGTGTGGATGGTGCAACTGGTAATGAAGCAGTTGATAAGGTTATGTCATCTTTATTAAAGATCACAAAACGTTATAATATTCATTTAACATTAATATCTCACTTAAGAAAAAGTTCTGGTGATGGTAAAAGTTTTGAGGAAGGTGTTATGCCTAACCTTGATTCTATTAAAGGATCTGGATCCATTAAACAAATAAGTTTTGATATAATTGGATTTGCCCGAAACATGATGGCAACTGAAAAAGCTGATAGAAATATTGTAAAGTTTGCAGTATTGAAGTCAAGATTTTCTGGTGACACTGGATCGGCAGGACAAGCCAGGTATGATGTCTCTTCTGGAAGACTAAATTATAGTGAAAGTAATTTAGCTTTTGAAGAAGTGTAATTAAAGAATTCGGTTAGAAGTTAGTATTGTACGTAAGACTAGATATAGCAGGCAGCTAACAGACAATCTTAGCCAAGTACAGATAAAAGGGTTTATATTCCTCTCAAATCCTCTGTAGCTATGAGAAAACCGAAGCAGCTGAGCAACCTGTTTAAAAGGCTCAACACAAAAGGAACTTATGACTAATAGTGAATTATTTGAAAATTTAGAAAGTGAAGAATTAATGAAAGAAGAAATATTAAATGCAGTTAAGAAGCATGCAGAAGGCCATATAGCTAAACATAAAGCTAACGTTAATATATTAATTAAAAAGAATGTAGGTGTTGCAGAACACCCTGACGTTATTGAAACAATAGAAAAAGAATTAGATATTATTGCTAAATATAATGATCAATTAGAAATGTTAAAAAAGTATTTTAAATAATGTAGAGGCGGTTTTTACACCGCCCCTATAAATTTTATAATTTGCTAAATAATTCGATTATAATTGTCCCCATCCCAATCACAACCATACCAATCATCCCTACTACAAATTTTTCCAACCTATGAATTGCTCTAGTTAAACTAATCATTTTTCTATTAGTTTCCTGTTGCATTATTCTACATAATTTTTCATGATCATCTATTCGTTGATGTACGGAACTCTTAGCCATTATTTCTTACCCTTAAAGATTTGAGTACCCTTAATACCATACACAGAAGCCACTACAAGAATCCACAAATTTGTGAACCATGTAGGAAGTGACTGGAAGTGTTCAAAGAAGATTGTTATCTTCTCCATAGCCTGAGCATCCTCAGAAAAAACACCATATGCTAAAACCGCTATTGGCAATGTGAGGATTATTAAAATTGCCTCATCTTTATAATCCGATTGTCTCGCCTCTAACAGTTTACCTTGGTACTCTGTCTCTCCCTTAGCCATTTTAGACGCATGCATTAATTGAGCGTCAGCCATCATCATTTTAGTTTCTTGTTTCTTTTGGTATATGTGTTTTGCTGCACCCATACCTAATTTTAAAGCACTTAACCACATAATTATCTCCTATGATTTTAATCCGTAAACTATAACTTTAGAATCTGTACTTAAAGTACCTTGTCCAGGTGTGAAAACCATTTCTTCCGCAGAACCACCAGTTAATTTAGCATATCCAAATAGATTAACTTTTCTAAACATTTCAGTAGCAGTATTTACACCAGTAACCATCTCCGCTCTTACACCCATATGTGTAGAGTTGTCCGATTTATAATCAACCCATATCTCACCGTTCATATGAAGTTTTGCTGAAGTTTGAGGATATTCTCCACCTGTTCCTAATAAAAAGTTACTTATACCATTCATAGCGTTAGTATAATTTGAGGAACCAAAATCAGAATAAAACCAACCATTAGCTTGTTTAACAGGGTCAATACCAAAATGACATGCCAAACCAGTTACACTTGAACCGTGTGGATGAAACGATGCAATAGGATTACCAGAAGCACTAGTACCACTACTAATATTTTGAAGTTTCAATAGATAACTATCATATGTTGAACTAAAAATACTTGTACAAGTAATTGTATTTGCACTAGAATCTTTACCAAAAGTTCCTATTCTTACAAAATCAGACGAACCACCGCCTGATAAAACTGTTCCGCCTACATATAAAGCCATTATTCAATCTCCTTTAGGCAGAATTTAAACTTCTTACCATTCTTGTTGTTAATAATATAAAGGTCATTAGCACCTTCTTGAATTGTCCAATTACCAGTAGTTCCGTCAACAGAGTTACCTTCTTTGTGTCTTTCATTAGATAAGTGTAAGTCACCAGTATAAATGTTTTGCCATTGTAAACTTGTAGAACCTAAGTCTTGAGCATTATCAGTAAATGGCATTATAGAACCATTAGTTCTTAATACAGTAACATTATTATCACCTAAAGTGATTTCATTTTGAACTGTAGCAGAAGATACGTCAGCATTATAACCTATAACAGTGTTATTAGTTCCAGTTGTTAAACTCCAAGCACCGCCATGACCTATAACTGTATTAGCAGCACCACCAGTCATATTGAAACTACTCATAGTACCCATTGTTAAAGATGTATTTGTTGTAACAGCTTTTTCCATAGATCTAGAACCTATAGCGATATTTTCACCACCAGTTGTTAGAGCCTTACCAGAACTTTGACCTATAAGTACATTAGAGTTACCAGTAGAAATAGCAGTACCCGCATCTTTACCAATACCTATTGTATCAGCAGCACTAGTTATTGAGTTAATTGCATTTTCACCTAAACCTAAATTCTTATTTGTACTGTCACTAATAGCATCAGATAATCCATCAATATCACTAGCACCGCCACCAGAAGCAGAAGCAAAAGTTATATTTGTTCCGTTCCAAGTTAATACATCACCATTAGTTGCACCTGAACTTAATCCAGGTATTCTTAAAGAAGTAACATTAGTATCACCTAAAGTAATTTCATTACTAACTGAAACTGAACTAGGTTCAGCATTGTAACCTATACAAGTAACATTTGATCCTGTCTCTAAAGTATCACCTGCAGTCATACCTATCATTGTGTTTTGTTGACCTGTTGTAATACTATCACCTGCATTAGAACCTATACCAACATTTCTAGCACCACTAGTTACTTTATATAAACTTGAAGAACCTAAAGCTGTATTATTATGTCCTGAACGAGTATTTGAATGACCTTGAGATTGATGACCTATAGCAGTATTATACCAACCTGTATTGTTATATAAAGTATCTCTACCAATACTAACATTATTTTTAGCAGTTGTTGTTAATAAACTTGAATCTCTACCTATAGCAATATTATCATCACCAGTTGTAACAGAAGTGTTTGCTCTAAATCCTATGCCAATATTATGTTCAGCACCACTAGCTATTGCATCTGTTGCTAAATAACCAATACCTATATTATATGCACTATCATATACCATATCATCTAAATCATTTAGACCTGATACACCACCACCTGAACCAACAGAAAATGAATCACTTACAGAATCGTATACTAAAGTATCACCTGTAGTTTTACCATTTGTCATACCCATTAATTTTAATTTAGTAGCAGTAGAACCACCACAAGATAATATAATCTCATGAGTAGCATTAGCAGCAGACGGTTGAGCACCATAACCTACGCAAGTAATATGAGCACCAGTAGTTAAATTTTGACCTGTATAAGCACCTAGTAATGTGTTGTGACTACCAGAAGTTATTTGATCACCTGATTCATGACCGATAGCTGTGTTCTTGTATCCTGAAGTAACACCATAACCTTGTACTACCCTTAAAGCGTAATGACCTACCGCAGTATTGTGATTACCAGTTACATTTGACATTAAGGCTGAATTACCTAAAGCTGTATTTGCACTCCCTGTAGTTACATTCATTTGTGACTGTGAACCTACAGCAGTGTTTTCTTGTCCTTCTGTTAAATCTTCAAAAACTTTATAACCTAGCCCAGTTCCATGAGTTGCAAGAGTACTAGATACATTTTCTAAAGATGTTTCAGGGCCAATAACAAATGTACTATTATTCTCAACATGAGGTAGTTTTACATTTACATATTTTGACATTTAAAATTCCTTTTTATTTAGGTGTGGCCCAAATAAATGAGCCACACTAAATTAATTATTATTACTTGTTAGTTAATACCCAACCGTAAGAAGCGATGAACATAAGTTCAAATCCCGCTCTATTTACCGCAACTGTTAAATCAGAAGCATCACCTTGAATATTATTGTTGTTTCTACCAATAGTAATATTGTTAGTTGAAGCGTTACCGCCTACATCAACAATTTTAACTAATTCGCCACTCGCAGGTGAACCTGGAAGTGTAACAGTAACCGCAGCACTTGAAGTATCCACGAAGAATCCTTGCCAGTACTCAGCAGAACTGATTGAGAACGAACTAGTTTTAGCTGTAGTATCCCATTTACCAAATGAAACATTAGCATTGTTTACCCATGCAGAACCATTGTAAACTAAAGCATCTTTATTTGATACAGAAGTAATACTTACATCAGATAAATCACCAACGTTTTCAGCAGTGATGTCAGATATAAATGCACTATCATTAGTAAAGTCAGATACATTAGTTGGTGTTCCAGATAAATCTGAATAAGCACCAGAAGTAGCAACAGCAGCTAGTGAAGAAGTATCAGCTTTTGTAGCAAGTTTAGCAGTTAAACCTGTTACTTGAGACTCAGCTATTGTTAAAGCAGCTTCATGAGCAGTAACATGAGATTCAGTTACAGATTGTAAAGCAGTATCAGCAGTAGCACCTTGAGCAGCAGTAGCATAATCACTTGCAGCAGTTATAGCAGCAGATCCTAGACCTAAAGTAGTTCTAGCAGCTGAAGCATCAGCATCGTCAACTAAAGTTAAACCATAAGCTGAGATTTGTGTATCATCAACTTTAGACGCAAGATCAGTTGTTAAATTAGTTACTTGAGATTGTGCAATTGTTAAAGCACCTTCATGTTGTGTAACAGAAGCTTCAGGAACAGAAGTTGATAATACAACATTACCAGTACCATTAAAAGAAACGGCACTTGCAGTTACATCACCACTTAAACTGAAGTCTCTAGCAGTAGCTAATTGTGTAGCTGAATCTGAAGTAGATACAGCATTGTTAATTTGTACATACGCACTACCAGACCATCTGAAAATATCACCATCAGATTGATCAATGTAAAGTTTACCAGTTTCACCTGTTGATGGGAATGATGCTTCGTTTGCATATTCAGCAACATCATCTACGTATGAAGGTAGTTGAGAAGCGGGTACTTTAGCATTACTATCTAGTGAAGCATATCCATTAGCTTGACCTTTTTCAGAAGTAGCTTGTAAACCTGCAGCACTAGTATTTATTGCACCAGTGATTTCAGAATCTACATAAGCTTTAGTTGTTACATCAACAGCGTTAGTAGGCGTAAAAGACGCATCTAAGGCAATTGAATCGGCAAGTATAGAACCTACTACCTCAAACGTAACGCTTGGGGTTGTTGTACCTACACCTACTCTGTTATTAGCACTATCAACATGTAAAGTAGAAGAATCTACTGTTAGATTGTTGATTTGACTATTTGTTTTTATATCTATGTAATTAGCCATTATTTTTTGTTTTCCTTATTATATTATTATTTAGTTGTTAAGAACCATCCATAAGAATTAACGTACATTAATTCAAATGCAGCATTATTCAAAGCAACGTTCAAGTTACCAGAACCCCCTTGTATAGAATTACCGTTAGGGTTTATTATTAAACTATTTGATGATAAGTTACCACCTACATCCAAAAATCTAACCTTTTGCATATCGTTAGGTGTTGTAGGTAAAGTTACAGTTATAGTTGTAGTAGCTGTATCTATTAAGTATCCCGCCCATTGATCGGTGACAGAAATATTGAAATTTGAAGTTTTAACTGAAGAATCGTAAGATCCATCTTTTACATTAGCATCCACATAAGCTTTAACTGATTGTTGAGTTGGAAATTTAATATTACTATCAGAAGACATATCATCTTCATCAATTAAATATTGATTCACAATTTTATTATCAACTCTTGCAGCAGTATAATAAAGATTAGAACCTTCACTAATATGATCAGTACTATTAGGTAAACTGAATGCACCAGTAGATTGATCATAACCTGCACTACCAATTGTTGCACTTATAGCAGATCTAACTCTTGTATCAGTATAGTAAAGATTATTAGAACCTTCAAATAAATCATTAGTTGTGTTATCCGCTAAAGTTTCTTGATCACTCGCATTAACCCAACCAGATCCATCATATCTTAAAACTTGACCATTAAGAGGATTAGAAATAGTTACATTATCAAGTCCTCCTAACAAAGATATATTATTCTCAACATCATTCACCCATGCTGTACCATTAAATTTTATTACGTGGCCTGGTTGTAGGGTATTAGAATTAACATTAACATCATTTAAATAACCAATACTTTTAAGAGCAATTCTTGTATCTACTTTAGCATCAGTGTAATAAAAGTTAACACTACCTTCAGTTAAATTATCTGTAGTTCTAGTAGATAATCTAGTATCAAAAGCACTATCTGATCTTGCATTTGTAAAGTATAAATTAGATCCTTCCGCTAAGTCAGAAGTAGTTTTTACATTTAATCTTTGATCAAAAGCATCATAAGATCTTTGTGTAGTAAAATATAAATTACTACCTTCAGTTAAATTATCTGTAGTTTTACTTGCAATATTTGCATCAACTCTAGCTTCTGTATAATATAAAGCACTTCCTTCAGTTACATTATCAGTTGTTTTAGTTGAAAGTCTTGTATCAAATGAACTATCAAAATCAGCAATAGCTAATTTAGTTGCAATACTATTTGTTAAAGTAGTTGCAATATCATCATCATCATTTAAAGCATTTGATATTTCACCAAGCGTATCTAATTGTGCAGGTGAACCATCAACTAACTCAGCAACTTTTTGATCAGTATATGCGTTAGCTTGTTGTACGGCATTACCTTGTACAGAACCTTGCGATATTGTAAGAAAATCTGAGTATCTTATTTTATATTCTACAAACGTATTATCACTTGACCATAATACCCAGTCATTAGTAGAAATAGCAGTACTTGTTACATACTCACTAAAATCCCACTTATCACCTTTAGGGCCTGTAAGACCTTGTGGCCCTTGAACACCTTGAGGCCCTGTTACTGACGCACCTTGATCTCCTCTAGGGCCTTGTAAACCTTGTGGCCCCATTGCACCTGTTAAACCTGTTGGCCCTGTAGAACCTTGTGGCCCTTGTGGGCCTGTTGGCCCTTCTGGGCCTTGTGGCCCTATCAAACCTACATTACCGTACTCATCGGTAAAAGTTCCATATGTTATTGACATTTTTAATTCCTTTATAAGTTAGGTTGATATCTTATTATAAATAAGAATCTTATTGATTTAATTTCTTCACCACTTTGCCATTGCACTTTTACAGCAACTATAAAGGGCGTTGTTGTATCAGCACTTGACGTGTGTATATGACCACCATTATTAAAATCTGATAATAAAGTACTTGGTATTAGAAAACTAAATCCACCAACAGCCTTATCTCTTATTACTTGTGTATCAGTATATGTTGTAACACTTGCGTTACTATGTTTTGTTAAATTTTCTATAGAGGCAACACTTCTTTTATAAGTTACGTTACCTGTAAATAATTCTGCGTTTATTGTAAATGGGGTTGTTGTAAAATCTGTATTATCACCACTCGAAATTGTTTTCTTAAATTGATTGGTTTCTAATATCTCTTCAGCAACAACCTGATCCGCACCACCTAAATAGTGTGCGATGTTAGATATTCTCATAATTTATCTCCTGTAGGTTAGTTTATGAGTTTATATAAAACTATAGTCTTATATAAATTTTTATGGGGCAGTACTCTTATAAGGATGATTACTTGGTAAACTACCAGTTAATCCCCACTTATGAGCCAAATACCCTTCAGCTTTTTGAAAATGTGAAATGTCAGTACCACTTGTACCAGGCATTCCGTTAATAAAAAATAGTTCAGCCATTCGACCATCTAATTCTTGAGATGATCTATTTCTCATCATTCTTAATTGTTGATAAGGTGATAGTGAATTATCATAATCATTTACTGGATTAAATGCATTTGATCCATCTATTCTTAAACCTATTTGTGTAGCTGTCTTATTAAAATAAACACCAACAATATGATAAGTAAATCTATTTAATGATTTTAAATTCCATTGTTGAGTATTACCAATTACGGAACTTATTTTACTATAGCCACCTAAAGCATCTAAGTCTAATTCCCCAGGCCAAGTATTATTACTTGCACCCGAACTCATTGAATAATCTCTTTTTGCACTTGCATTAGTTTCAATAGACCACAATGAATCAGAACTTGCGTTTACATTGTCCCATCTAAAAACACCAATACCAAAATGGTTACCACTATTTATCATAAGATTATAACCTGTACTTTGTACATATTCATTAGCCCCACTAAAATCCATAACATCTCTGTTATTTAAACCATTAGTAACTATTGTAGGTGTACCCCCAACATTAAACGTATGTATACCCGCTTTGTCTGTTACACCTTGAACTGTAGAACCTGAAGTAGAAATGTTAGAACTGTCATCAGCATCAATCCATAATGCTGTATTAAGATCAGACGGAACCCACGGAACCGCAGGTGAAGAAGTAACTGTTGCTCTCCTTATCATTGAATGACCTATTGAACTAAATGATGATCCCATAATTTCTCCTATGAATAACTAACAGATTGACCCATAATAAAATATGATGAGCCTGTAGAATAAATTGAAAATGATATAATATCTTTACCATTAGCAGTACCACTTGGTAGTGAACCACCTTGCCAATTTATATAAGCACTTATACCACCAATAGTTAAACTATTTATCATGTAAGGTGTAGATCCTTGATTCCATATAACTGTAATATTTGTTGCTTCTTTATTTGCTAAAGATAAATTAGTTAAAGCTAAAGTTTTATTATTTGTAGCACCTGTAATAAATAAACTATGACTTGTGTTTAAGTTTAAAGTTACACTTGATGCAGAACCACTAATATTATCAAAAGTTTCTATAATTCCACCATCAGCTAATTTTAATCCACCATTAATACTTTTATCATTAGTATCTAAGTTACCACCTAATTCAGGTGATGTATCATGAGATATATGTAAAGCTTGAGTATTATGTGTTCCGCTTTGTGCTGAATAAACTAAATAACCATTATCTATAGTACTAGTAACTACATCATTTAATTCACTTAAATTATTTTTTAAATCTGAATCATTTGCTAATTTATTCCAAACACTATTATGAGCATAATACATAGCACCATCTGAATGAGAGTGAGCCATTGCACCATGCCAAGTACTAGCAGAAGGGAACGAAGATTGATTAGAATAATGTTGTCTAATAGGTTGTGCAGCTACAGTTGAATCATTATAAATTGCATCTGTAATACCATAACCGTTTATTGTAGTTGGTGTACCAGTTAAAGAACTAAATTGACCATCAAAACCTGTTACAGTTGTCCAAGCATAATCTGTACCATTCCAAGATAAAACTTGGTTAGATGTTGCTGAACCTGTATTTAAATGTGTATCAACATCTGAATCAGTATAAACTGTATATGTAGTTGGTGTTACCCAAGTATAATCTGTACCATTCCAATTTAAAATTTGACCACTAGTAGCATTAGATGTGTTTAAATGTGTATCAACTCTAGCATCAGTGAAATATAAATTAGTTCCTTCAGCAATATTAGTAGTAGTCTTTGTAGCTAATTGAGTATCAAATGTAGAATTAAAATCAGATATATTTAATTTCAATGCTAAGTTATTAGTCATTGTAGTAGCAAAATTAGGATCATCACCTAAAGCACTTGCTAATTCATTTAATGTATCTAAAGAACCTGGTGCACTATCTAATATTTCATCTATTTTTAATTGTGCTCTAGCGTCTACTCTAGCATCAGTATAATATAAATTATTTGTACCCTCTGATATATTATCTGTATTTAAAGTTACTACTCCAGTTAAACCATTAACACTATTAACATCTGAAGTGTGAGTTGTTTCCGTAAAGCTAATAACACCTGTAGAGTTATCATAACTTAAATCACCTGATACACTAATAGATTGTCTTGCTCTTGTATCTGTATAATATAAATTAGTATTCTCAGCAATGTGACTTGTATCTAAAACTACAACACCTGTTTGTGAGTTAACACTGTTAACAGAATTAGAAACAGTAGGTGTAGTATAACTTAAAACTCCAGTTTGATTATTGTAAGATAAATCACCAGTTACAGTTATAGATGATCTAGCCCTAGCATTAGTGAAATATAAATTAGTACCTTCAGCTAAATCAGTTGTTGCCTTATTAGAAAAATCAGAATTAAATCTTGCTGTTGTATAATATAAATTAGTACCCTCAGCTAAATCTGTTGTTGATTTAGAACTAAACTTATTATCAAATCTTTGATCTGTGTAATATAAATTGTTTACACCTTCATTAATATTATCTGTATTTAATACAACAGCACCAGTTAATGAGTTAACACTTGTAACATCACTACTAAAAGTAGGTGTAGTATAACTAATTACTCCAGTTTGGCTATTATAAGATAAATCACCTTGAACACTTATAGCTGATCTAGATCTACTATCTGTGTAATATAGGTTTGAACCTTCTGTTAAATGATCTGTAGTTCTAGTAGCAAGTCTAGCATCAAAATCAGCATTAGTATAAACATCATCTAATATAATATCAGCCTGATTAATTCTTTCATCTACTCTTGCATCTGTATAATAAAGATTGCTAGTACCTTCTGGTACATCGTCTGTTGTTTCAATATCTGTATTACTTATAACTTGATTCACAATAGGTGTATCTATAACAATCTCATCGTTACCTACAGTTTGGGCCTGGTTACCGACTGTAATATCACCGTCAGAGATATTTACAAAATCGGTATTGCCTGTTTTTAAATTTATATCAGCCATTTTTTATTTCCTTAATTAATTAGTTTGTATGCACCAAAATATGTTTTGGATGCACCGCCTGAGAAGTCTTTATCACTTCCTGAATTTTGATAACCAAATACTTCAACATAATCTGTTGTACCGTTTAATACGATAATCTTAGATACGTTATAGTATTCATTATCTTCATGTCTTTTAGCATGAGTAGCTACAGCTGACCCATTCTTTTTAATTATTAAAGCACTACCATCAAAGTCATCAGAACTATTTATTTGTGTTTGTGCATATACATAATACTTACCTGCAATTGTTGGTAAGAAACGATAATTAGTTGTGTTATCATAAGATGAACCATCATCAAATTCCTCATTATTAATTTGTAATTTAGTTTCTGTACCAGAAATTATTGTTTGATCAGCACTTAAATAACTTTCAAATGAAGGTGTGTTTTTCATGTTATCAGCTAACACAACATTCTTAGTAGATAAATCTAAAGTAGCTGCTAATTGATTAGTACCAACAGCACCAGTTTGAATTGAACCAGTACTTACTGAATTAGTACCAACATTAGTACTTGCATTAGCGGGACTCCATGCACCAAAATTTACAGGTGCAGAATAATTACTTCTTGAAAAAGTGTTTGAAAGTTTTACATATAAATATAAATCAGCAGTTGTTGGTATATTCTGTATCGGATAAGTCTGAACTGTATTAGGTGCATAAGTACCAGTTGGTGCTGAAAATGCACCTGCAAAATATTTAGTACCTGCTAATCCTTCTGAATAATAAACCTCAGCATTTTCAACATTAGCTTGATTAGGTATTGTAAATCCTAATTCAATATTAGGTACACTAGCGCTAGGGTATGAAGCATTAATAATTAAGTTAGTAGCATCAGCAACACTAGCATATCCTTTAGTTGAATTTATACTAGGTAATACATCTCTAGATCTTATTGTAGCAACTGTATAATCTTCAGGATTATATTCTTGAGCAGTTATATAATATCCTTGTACACCACCTTTTAATTCAGTTTCAGATATACTATTAATTTTAAATTCTTTACCATTAACATTACCATTGCTTGACTCTCCTGTTTGTACAGTCATATTAGCTATATGAGTAACAGTTAAAAACGAAACATCTTTATAATTACCATTATTGCTGTATCTATTTGCAGGTGTTAAATGTAATACAAAACCACCACCTTGATTATTATTAGCAGGCCCTACGTAACTAGAATTATTTTCCACTAAGCTTACAAATTCACCTAGTTTATTATTTGCTTTAATCTCATCAACCGTTAAAGTTTCTGAAACATCTTCAAATAATCCGTGTATACATTCATGCCAAAATACTTTTAATTGATCATAAGTTGCAACATTATAAGGCATTGTAATAACCATTGGTGTACCATCAAAACATAAAACATCTCTTTGTTCACTATAATCTCTAAGTTTATATTGTGCTTTAGGATTAGCTGAATTAGTACCATTATTTACATTATGCCCAGTTACATTAAAATATATCTGTCTAGCTTCATCAAAATTATAATATGTATCTTCTACAGTAATAACATCATTAACTTGTAAATGATTTGAATTTGTATCTGTTTTAAAAGATATTATTTTTGAACTTCTAGTTTTATTTAAAAATACTGTACCAAGTCTTTGTGCCTGAACATTACTATTAATAAATTTAACATCTAGATCTTTTGATAATACTGGCTCGTTAAAATATTTAGTAGTATAATCTAAAAATACTTGATCATCTTGATAGTTATCTTGTTTAGATTTAAATTTTATAGTGAGTTCATTTAAGTTAGAATTAAACCCATCATTTAAAACTGATACATCTCCATAAATATTTTTCTCATCAAATCTATCTCTAGTAGAACCTGTAGTATCTGTTATCATTTGAAACTTACCTAAAGTGTAACTAAATATAGATTGTGAGTTACTAACAATATCAGATATATTTAAATCTTTTTCATCATTAGTATTGATATGACCATTAGTTTCATATCTTTTACTTGTAACTTCAACACCTTCTGGATCTTGATGCGTAACTAAATCATCACAAAATTCTTTATGAGCATAAAATGTATCTAAATCTAAATCGCTATCATTAATAGATAAACCACATCCATAAACTTGATTAGTTAAATAATCAGCTAAACATTCAGCAGGGTTATTTGAATACGTACCAAAACCATAACTTAATATACTAGCGGGTACTGGGGCTGTATAATATTGTTGGTGACTACTATATGTATGTGTTGAATCTACACCATCTACATCAGTATAAACTGTTTCTCTAAATCTTCTACCACCCCACTTTTTAATATCTGTAGGATCAGCAAAACTATTACTACCATTTAAAGGACTTTGACTAAGTAGTCCAAATGCTCTCTCTGCATATTGACCTTCAGTCCAATTTGTATAAGAACCTCCTGTAGGTGTAAATGAAAGCGTACCTAAACCCCATTTTTCTTGATGGTTAACTCCTGCTATATCTGTCCAATTATATAATAACCAAACTCTTGTTTCTGTACTACCTGCAACATTATCACTAGATGATTGAGTATAATTATTTCCCCATTGTTTAATATTTAATCCGTTAATTATTCTTTCACCATCATCAGGTGTTACAACACCAGTAATTGGATCTGTATAAGATGTTGGTTGCCAATTTGCAAATCTTAAATTATTACTACTATGATTAACAATATGTTGTTCATTAATTTGTACAAAATCAAATTCAATTTCTGCGCCTGTACCTTGACCTGTAGGTGTTACTCCATTAACTAAATAATCATTAATATCAGTAGGTGCATTAGGATCTGAAGTTGGCCCTAAATCTACAATAGTATATGTACCGTTAGTTCTAACTTTGCTATGACTTGTTTCAAAAGCGTGACTAAAACCACCTGCATAATTAAAAACCCAAGGGCCAATTTGATTACCTGTAAAGTCACTAAATTTTACCGTATCACTAAATGAATTAGGATATAATAATTGAGATCTAAGAGTTGAATTAGCAGGTGTAAAACCACCACTAAATGCACCGTTACTTTCTATTGTTCTAATTAATTTACCTCTAACTTCAAAACCTAATTTACTTGTTAAACCTGTTACGTTATTTTCTCTATCATATTTTAATTCACAATAAACATAAGCAACATCAGGCATTTGTCTGTTTTCAGCACCACTAGCCCATTTACTACTAAAAGCTTCCATCTCATGACAACGACCGCCATGTGGGTATTTAACAATTCTTAAATTATTATTTAACCAATCATCACTAGTCCCGTCTGGGTGTGTTGCATTTGTAACTGTCCCTTGACCGTTTAGTGTTAAATAATAATCATCCCAATGTACTGTGTTAATAGAATCAATTGGGCCTTCACATAATGCAATTAAAAAAGCCATTGTTTGGTTATCGCTACTTATATCCGTAAATATAATTGAGCCATGTATCTTATCCTCACCATATACAACAGGTAATTTATTTGCAGGATCTGTAGGTATTCTTTGTTTAATACCTGGATCAGGTTGTTGTCCTCCACCTGAAGGTGCGTCAGGGCCAAATAACTTTTGTGTTATGTAACTAATAGCTAACGATAAAGCAAACCTTAAAATCATTCCTTGTAAGGTCTGTGCCGTAATTGCAGTTATTATAGGTGCTACAGCCATAGTTTATCTCCGTTCATAAGTTCTCTCTATTAATTTAAATCCTAATTTTTCATAATTAACATTTGTTCTGTTTGTTAATTTAGCCATTAAAACTCTATCTATTTTGTTTTCTTGTTTTAGTTTAGTAAAATGTTTTTCGTATAGTTTAAACATTCTATAAAATGCTGAACTATTTCTTTTATCTTTATGAACCCAAGTAACTATTGTTACAAGTTCATTTAAAGCAGAAAATATATTTGGATTATTTATTGCCATAATAGAACCAATAATTTTATTATCTTCTTCAGCAACTATAATAACACCTCTGTCTAAACATAATTTTATTAAAGATTCATAATATTGTTCAGTAACAACTAAACCTCTAATTTTAAATTCTTCATCAAATTCTTTTGATGCACTTATCAAAGCCTTTTTACCAGGCTCTATTATCTCTTTACTAGCTATTCTAATATTCATTTTTAATATCCTTAATTTTCTTTACCAAACATTGGATTAAATAACGCCATTGCAGCAACAAATTCCATTGATCTATCACCTGACGAAGTTCTCTTAAACGAACTATCTGAAGTAAATCTTCCGTTCACAGTTCCTAATATTGTTGATAATATATTTTTACATTCTAAATTAACTTTAATTTTACCAAACTCTTGATTCTCTTCTGATACAGAGTGTGATTGTATAACACCCTTCCACTTTATATAAGTACCTGTAACAGGATTGTCTTCATCTAAATCTTGGTTTTCATCGTCCATCCAACCTTGATAAATAGTTACAATACCACCAATACCATTATATCTTTTTAAAATAGGTACAATACTGTTTGGTAAACCATTTAACTCAACAGTTATTTGATTTGTTTTAACATCTTTAGTTTCCTCAACAGCTGTTAAATTTAAAACACCTGCAGCAGGATAAGTTAATGTATTAACACTATCATGGTATACTTTTAATTTTCTATATGATGTATTCAAACATAAATTATTCTTTGTATTTTCATCAGGTTGAACAATAATAAATTGTACTGGATAAGCCCCAGTTGATTGTGTATCTTGATTTAAAAGACTTCTAACCATTACAACACCTCCTGAAATTCAAATTGGTCATAAACATATAAATTTTCTTCTTCATCCTTAGGTATAATAGTTACCGCAGGTTTTTTAGTTAACATTAATTTAATATTAATATCAGTACCCATCTTAACTGGATAAGAAGATGTAGGGAAACTAGGTTGTGTAGTTGTACCTAAAGGTTTAATAAAACCTGACGATGTTTGATTTGCAGAATTTTTATGTTTTACAATATCATATATCTCACTAGAACTATTTGTTACCCATCCGCTGTTTGTGTTAAATGCAGCACCTGTATTAATATCGATTGTTTCAATATCCATTGTAAAATCAACAGCACCACCATTACCTAAATTACTATCAGCAATAGTAATTGTATCTCCAACAGTATGACCTGAACCTGTAGTAACAATAGCTACAGAAGTTACATCACCATTAGCATCAACAATAATATCAAATGTACCAACGGTACCTGTTCCTGAACTTGTACCATTAACACCTGTATATGTTCCTGCAGTTCTTAATACATCAGCAACAGCAAAATTATTTACAGCTATATGAGCACCTTCGGCATTTTCACATAATGTTAATGTAGTTAAATCTCCATTTACACTAACACCATCAATTCTTTTTGTAGTGCTAGTTGAAGTAACAGCATTATTTAAAGTTTGTATATATTCACCTACCGCATAAGTTGCTTGTGCATCTTGTATTATAAAATCTGATCCATTTATTGAAAAAAGTTTATCTCCAGTTACAGTGTATTCATTATATGCTGTAGGTATTGATCCTGTTGGTGTAAACTCTATAACTGTAGGGCTATGCTCAGCCCCATATTTAAAAGAAATAAGACCTGAGTGATTTAAATTTGTTTCACCCCAAATTTCAGGTGCAGATTGATTAGTTACATCATCTAAAATATTTTCTGTTTTAATTCTATGAGTTGAACCATTACCTGTAACATTAATACCATTTAAGTAATTATATATTTCAGTTACAGTTTGATTTTCTTTAGGGATAATTATTTCAGCATCTGTACCGTCACTAAATTTTATATAAGTATTATCAGCATTTTTAAATTTAATTTTACCATCAACCGCAGGGTTAGTTAAAGCTTGTGTTACATTTATATTATCAAAACTATAAGTTCTATCAGAATATAAAGGTACAGTATATTCAACTCTAATATTTGGTAATTTAAAGAAAAATCTCATTACATCACCATTACTAACACCACCTGCTTCTACAGTATCTAATATCTCACCTAATTTATTATTTTGTGCATCTTCACTATCTGAACCTTGTGTGTGGTTACCTGCAATACAAGTATTTAAAATATTTCTTAAATTTAAATGTGAACTAAAACTTCTATACATCCAAATTCTCGCATATGTACCATCAGCATATTGATAAGTTGAACCATCAAGATTTTTAAATGTAATTAAACCATCTTGTATAGTAGATGAAGTTGAAGTATTATAATTATAATCATATTCAACTATTTCCTGATCAGTAGATGTACCATTAACTACTTGTGCTTTAACAGTAGCACCGCTAGCAGTTGAACTTAAATTAATACCAAGATTTGATACTAAAGGTGAAGATAATCTTACTGTAACTGTACCAGTACCTGAAGAGTTAAAATAAACACCAGTTTGACCTATAGGTTTAAATATTTGATATACTTTTGGTGAGTTATAAAACTGTACCATATCACCAACTTTAAATATTTTATCAGTGTTAGGTGCAAAGTTAGTTAATGTTAATTCTCTTAAAGTACTATAACTAGTTTGCATAACTTTAATTTCTGTTTCTCCAGTTTTTAAAGGTATAGCTTTATTACTAATAATATTATTACCATTGTTACTACTAGGGTTTACTTCTAAAAATTGAATACCATCTTCAATACTTAATAATTCGTTTTCTACTTCTAAATACTGTTCCTCTGAAAGTATTGGTAACTTAGCATCAATCGATAAAAGGCTTGGGCCTAATCTATGTGTTCTACCATAACCACCTGTTGTAATAGATCTTGCAGAAGATGCTGATCTATTCATAGTTATGTCATTTGCATATTTAAAAATTGCACTATCAGCCATTATTTATTTCTCCCTTTAACACCTTGTGTGTTAGATTGATAAGATCTATTAGCACCACCAACTTCCGAAGAAGCTGACGATATAACAGCCTTAATCTGATCTATAGACCTTTGATCTACGTTACCAGATATATTAATATTAGTTACATTTGTATTACCACCACCCATTGATCCGCTCTTAACCTTATCTCTAGGTATAACAACTTCACCAGGCGTTAGCATTGTAGGTATTCTATCTGTGTATGGTGCACCACCAGGTACAACACCACCTTTATTCATACCAAAAAACGATGAAGTACCACCTGATACTATACTTAATGCTGCTATACCCGCTTGAGCAGCAAGTTGTTTATTTTTTTCTTTTGTAATTTCTTTTTCTTTATTTAATTTATTACCAAGTAATGCTTGAAATAATAATTCAACACCATATTCAATACTCTTTTTTAATAAAGTTTCAGCTATACTATTTAATACATTTTTAAAACTGTTTTTAGTAATTTCTAATAAAGAGTTACCTTGTCTTAATCCATCAATCCAAGTTGTAGAAATTGTATCTGCAACACCTTTAGCCTCAATACCAACTAAAGCTAATTGTTCTCTATAAGTTTTAACTTGAGTTAAATTTTCTGCTGCAGCCTTAGCCTCAGCTTGTCTTACAATTTCATTAAATTGCATTCTCTTTTTATGAGTTTGTTCAGCAATAAATGCGTCAACTTTTGCTTTCTGTTCCTCACCAACTCTCTCATTAGATCTCATATCGGCCCTAGGATTAGGGGCTTCGAAATTTCTAAACTTATCAGCTTTAGTTTGAAAACCACCTGATAAAGCTTCCTTCTGTGCTACAGTTAATCTTTTATATGACGCTATACTATTCTCTACACCTTTTTGAATTAGTCTTAAATCTTGAACAGCTTTAGGTTCCTCATCAAAGAAGTCTAAATCAGCATCATCAAAAGATTTAAAATCATCTCTTAACTTAAAAAGAGCAGGTGAAACTTTACCTTTAATATAATCAACTATAGATTTAAGTTCATCTCTAAAAGCTACAAGACCTACTACGGCTAATTGTATTGATGTTAATAATATACCTAAAGGATTTGCTCTTACTAATAAATTAAATACTCTTAATCTTTTATTAGATAGTAATAATAAACCTGCAACTCTTGTTATACCTTTACCCATTAATAAGAATTGTGCTGTAATACCCGCTACAACACCACCAAGTTTAAAACCTATAAATAGCTTTGTTGCTAATACAAGTTTATCAAAATTAGTTATAAGGAATCTTATACCAACTTCTATATTCTTAAATGCAGTAGCTAATTTACCACCTATTTCTTTAGCTAATTTATTTAATTCTTTTTGGTTATTACCTAATTCTTTATTTAAATCTCTTATCTGTGCTTTTAAAGGTTCAAAAAATGATTTAGCTACAATACTTCTAAATTGAAAGTACTTATCTTGTACCATTGATACTTGTCCAGTAAGTGTGTTAGCAAGTAATTTAGTTGCATTACCAAACTCACCACCTGGGCCAAATACTTCAAAGAATCTCTTTTTAGTTTCTTCAACTGATACTTTAACACCTGCTTCAAAACCTAACATTGCTCTAACACCACGTTCTCTAAATACATCAGCAGAAGCAATACCACCCGCAAACGATCTCTGTATCTGTTCAGCAGTTTGTCTAAAGTCAAGACCTGTAGCCGCAGCAACGTTACCAGTGATCTCCATTATCTTAGATAGATCTTTAGCATCCTTAGATATAACCGCTAAGTTACCAGAACCTTGTGCAATTTGTTCTAGTGAAAAAGGTACTTTTGCTGCAAACGCTGCAAGACTATCAAAAGCCTTACCGCCCTCTTCTACAGAACCAAATAAAAGTTGAAACCTATTTTGTAGTTGTTCTACTTGGTTACCTGCACTAAATGTATCGGTTACAAATTTACCTAAGCCAAATGTTGCTGCACCCAACGAGGCTACAACACCAACTTTAATTGTTGTACCTAAAGTTGCGAAAGCAGCTGTTGCTCTTGAAGCACTTGCTTGTAACGTTTTTAATCTTCTAGAAGCTAATTGAGACTCACGACTTAATCTTTTAATGTTAGTACCAAGTTGTCTTACCTGGTTCTCACCTTTTATCTGAGTATCAATTACTATTTTAGCGTTAGCCATTTTTATATTCCGTGTTAAACACAATATAGTGTTTATCTTTGGTTAATTTATTTTTCTACATAACTTACAGTTACGTCTTCAAAGTTCTCTTCAAATACAGACTCTATAAATTTTTGAGGGGCCTGTTTAGAGTTACCTTCGTTCAATTCTTTTATATATTCAACTCCGTTAGTTACATATATTTTTTGTGGTTTATCTTTTGGTTGTAATACATTTATATTAGATTGTGGATTTGGTTGACCCTTAGATTCATCATAATAGTTTTCACTATAACCTATAAACCATGAGTTCCTAGCAGCACCTGTATCAACTGGTGTAGCTAACTTAACCTTACCTACAGAGTCTAAAGCATTGGCTCTAGTAGTTTTCTCAGCAAACTTATTAACTTCTTTATTTATATCTTTTTCTAAGTTACTTAAACCAATTGTTATAATACTCATATTACTTTACCTTTGTTAATACCTTTTTTAATAATGTATTTTTGTGTACCATTACCACCAATGTTTACTTCTTTTTTTAAATTCTTAAATAAACTTTTTTCTTTTAAATTCTTTTGAGAGGCTTTAGTATATGCCTCAAGTTTCTTAGTATCTCTCATAAATACTCCTTAAGAGATAGGCGGTTTTATCCGCCATATCTATTATGTTTTAGATTTTTTTACCATAGACTTCAAAGCTTCGAAGCCTGCTTTATTTTTATTTTCCTTAACAGCATCACTGTTTTGTAATAACTTTAAAGATGGAAATAAATCATTAACATTTAAAGGCTTACGCCCTTGGTAAGTAGTTTGGGCTATGATAGCAGATCTATGATCTTCTCTCCAACCATAAGGTCTTTCTCGAAAATACTTATGCCAACCAAAATATTCTTTTGATGACATATTATATAAGCCATCCAATGTAATACCTAATTGGAAAGCTAACTCATAATCTACTAACTCGTCTTCCCCAATTTACCACCATTATCATCTTTAGCACCTAAGCCATTATAAGCTAAGATGTCATTTGATAATTGTGTTAAAGCTTGAATAGGAAAATTTTCAAAATCCTTATCTTTCATATCTTCAGCACCAACAACAGTAGCCTTAAATATAGAAGCTAGTGTTTTTAAACCACTAACATCTTCTTTATGCTTATCCATTGATTCCTGAAGATCCTTTACACCTTTAACTGTCAATTGACGTATTTCAACTTCTTGTTTTAAGAAGTCAACTTTTTTAGTTATATCTACTAATTTAATATGTTTCATTATTTATCCTTATCAACTACTTCATTTTCTTCAGTACCAACAACTTCTTTAGATTCTTCAGGTCGTTGATATAAATGTTTATTATTCGATTCAAAGTCTTCCATTAATTTTCTAATTTTATGTAGAACATCCAATGTTTCAAAGACTTCATTTTTTGAAGCAACATCTTTTAATCTATCATATGTTTTACGAATAGATGTATCGATTGCTTTCTTAATATGTAATGATGTTATTCTCAAAACATAATATTTATTAAATGGTTTTATCATTTTGTTTTTATCCTTATACTATTATTAATGTATTGGGGCTTTTACACCCCAACACAAGAATCTTATTAGTCAGCAAAAGGGCCAACGTAGTCACCTTGAGTACTCATAGTCAAAGTTGCCTGATTAGAATCAGTCAAATTTGGTGAGATCTCAAAAGAAGCTATTTGTCCTTTTACATAAAATGCAGCGTTATCACCTGTTTCAGCATTCTTAACGTCTAACTGAAATACATAAGTTAAGCCGTCTTGTACCAATGCTTGAATAGCACCGTGTGAACCTGGAACATAGTTCATTGTAAATTCCATAGTAGGGGCATCTGATTGTCCTTGAATTTGAGAACTTACAGCTTGTCCGTACTGAGGTACATTGACAATGTTAGCAGGTTTACCGAATGACGGAAACTCTCTTATGTTAGTAACTTCAGTTGCACCATCAAAATCCCCTGACCCAGAAGCAATAAATGCTTGGTGAGTAGTGTCATCTGTTGGTATTGTATAGTTACTATCAGCTTTGAATTTAAGCGTAGTGAAAATACCCGCACCTATATTTGATATTAGAGCCATTGTGGTTTTTCCTTATATTGTTATTGGTTATATTGATCTGAAATTGACTGTATAATTCACGTTGTATAAACCTGAATCTTTAGAGTCAACTCCTACGTTTGTTATAAAGCTATTAGTTGTTTGCAGATACCCTGAAATTTCTTTCCTGTCTAAAACTGTTTTTAATATATCAGCAATTTCATAAGCACGTTTCATTCCTTGACCCGAAGGTACAAAGATTTGACATACGACTTGTCCATTTGCAGATACTTCTTGATTAAATTCAAGTTCAGACGAAAAAGGTAACACATTAACCCTTACCCATTCATCAGAGTCTATTTCACCCTGATAGTTGCCTGGATAAGCTTTAATACTATGTTGTGTCCAAGTATTTGTTGTAAAGAGATTTTCAACAGACGTTAATAATTGTGTTATTGTTGCCATATTAATTCTCCCTTCCAACTGTTAAAGTTATAACATACCCATTATCTTCATATTTATTAATAGCCCAAGTCTTAGTTCTGAATACAAGTGTATCGTATCCATCTAAGGTCTTAGAATCAATATCAGAAGATTTAAGTATTATATCAGCATTTATTCTAGGTTTATCATCATTGGTTTTATATTCTTTAATTACAATACCTTTTATAGTTTTTGTATTTGAAGATCCATTGACAATAGTTTGTGTTGCAAAGTCATAATCACTTACAGTTTTATTTGTAAATGTCATATCTTCAGCAATATCACCTACTATATTAAATGCATCAGTTACATTATTAGTGATTAGTGTCTTATAACTCATTAAGCACCTCCACTAACTTTAAC
>PDMX01001737.1_pt1 | contig 27871 bp, 19 predicted proteins | sample 1515501 | NCBI WGS metagenome assembly PDMX01 (sample SAMN07343022, study PRJNA328102) | Marine metagenome, whole genome shotgun sequencing project. | biome: marine; feature: bay; material: water; isolation source: viruses from water sample < 0.22 micron filtered, nuclease treated ...
CCACTTATTCATATTCTTCACATACGTCATAGCCTCATTAATATATCTTTTTGTTCTCTTCTGGCCAGTTGGAGCTTCTGTTTCTTTTGCTGGTTTTATTTCTACAAGAATGGTTTTCTCTTTTGTAATAATTTTTAAGTCAACAAAATATCTGTGGTACTTTTTATCCATCTCATAATAATAAGGCACCACTACTTCTTCTGAAGACCAGCCTTTTATATCTGGATTAGAATCACACCACTGGAATGCCTTTAACTCCCACGACGACCTATACACTACTTTAGATGGATCACCTAAGTATTTCTTTGGATTCTTAACTTGATATCTACCTGAATGGGCCATAATTTCGATATAAATAAGAGATAAAGGTTATATAATTATCTATATAGGAATTACAATGCCCCAGTTACACTATCCCATTGACAATAGAGAAGCATATCAATCAAGGATAAGGTTTACAGTGAAGACCGCTGACCCCTTTACTGATCAGGTATTGGAACTGTTAGAGACTCCTGAACCACCCGCTGGTATTGATACAAACAATCCTAATGAGATGCAGGCTTTTGAAGATAAAGCTAAACAAAGAAAAGCTGAACAAGCATCTCAACTGGGTCCCAAATATATTGAAGATGTGGAAAAATTTGACGTCGTTTCGTTGTTTGTACCTGTATCGATACAATTTAATGATGGGGTTGCGTATAATAATATTGACTTGGGTATTTTGGGAGCAGATACAATGCGCGCTTTGGCTGGAGGTTCGAGTTTAGCTGCAGCAGGTATGAACGCGGTTGCTGATGCTAGTACTTCTCTATTTGATATAGTAAAATCAGGTATTAATTTTGGTGAAGAAGCTGGTCAAGTTGCCGCTGCAAGATTGCTTCCTGGTAAAGCAGGTACTATAGCTAAAATAGCAGGTCAAGCTACTACTAATCCTAATACTAGAACACTTTTTAATAATGTCAACCTTAGACAGTTTAATTTTACCTTTAAAATGATTCCTACCTCAAGACAAGAGTCTATTGCCATAGAAGGCATAATTAAACATTTTAGAAGAGAGATGTATCCAGAACTTATTGCACTTAATGCAGGCTATCGTTTTCCTAATGCTTTTGGTATTCAAGTAAAACATAAGGAGTCTGATGTTAAATTCCAACGCATTCCAGATTGTTTCCTTATGGGAGTGGATACAGTTTATAATGGCCAATCAGCTGTATTCCATGCTGATGGTTATCCCTCGGAAGTAGATATGACGTTAAAATTTACAGAGATGAGACCAATGCATAAAGGTCGTGTTGAGGAAGGATTCTAAGATGGAATATTTTAAGTCATTTGGTGATGTATTATATAAATTTGGTTCTGAAACTTCTACTATTGCGGTACAAGATCTAACCTCTTATGTTGATCTATTGGATCAAGTTAAGGATGATATATCTATTTACGAGAAGAAGTATATTACAGATGGTTTGAGACCAGATCAATTATCTCATCAGTTGTATGGTACTACAATCTATCACTGGACATTTTACCTTTTGAATGATCACCTTCGTCTGCAAGGTTGGCCATTGACTAGAACAGAGTTAGATGAAACTGTAAAGACTACCTTTGATCACACAGTACTAACTACTCGTGAATTTATAGATGGTAAATTTAAAGAAGGACAATCTGTGTCTGGTTCTGTGTCTGGAGCGACTGGATTAGTTGAACATAGGGATTTGAATTTAGGTCAAATTGTATTGGATAACGTTACTGGAACCTTTAGAGCTGGTGAGATAGTAACTTCACAAACCGTCGGAGTTGACCCAGTACAAGAATCTCTAGTTATCGTAAGCGCTGAAGCAGAATACAACGCTGCTCACCATTATGTATCTAATGGATTCGATAAAATTGTTGACATTGATCCTACTGTTGGTCCAGGTCAGCTTGTGACTGAAGTAACTAACTATGAATGGTATTTGGCTGAAAATGAAAAACTTAGAGATATAAAATGTATTCGTCCTAATATAATTGAGAATCTATCAGCATCATATAAACAGGCCTTGACAAAATGAACAATATTGAAAATCAAAGGGGTTATAAATTACTCTCTGCGATTTTGTCTACAGATCGTAATGATGCTTCTATCGATATTGCTCCGAGCATAACTGACATCGATCTTTTCGAACATATGGACAAACCTTATCTGACTGCTACTATTATCTTCCTCGATGACCATGGTATCGTTCAACAGATAGACATGCAAGGTATTGAAAAACTAACTTTGCAGTGGGAAGCCCTCAACAAAAATGTTTTAACAAAAGATTTCAGAGTAGGAAAAATCTTTAATTCTACGAAGGGTGATGATCGAAGTGAAGTAGTTGTAATAGAATTGATAGAAGAACACGCATATCTCTCAAACGCTATAAATGTAAATAAATGTTATGTTGGTACACCTGCGTCTATGGTAACTACTATAGCTAGCGAGCACTTAAATAAAGATGTACAAACTAGCGATAACACATTCCAAGGTAACATGAAAGTTATTGTACCAAACTTAACTCCTCTAAAAGCTATTAAATGGCTACAACAAAGAGCTACTAATCAAGATGGAATGCCTTATTATGCGTACTCATTATTATCTGATAATGTATTGAGATTTAAGCACCTTGGAGATATAATAACACAAACTCCTAGTAATAAAAACAAACCTTTTGTATATTCTCAAGCAAGTGCAACTCAAATCGATGGTAACCAACATTATATTATTGAATCATATAAGTATGAAAATGTTGAAAATATGTTTAGTGCAATACAAAATGGATTTAGCGGTGCTCGATATCAATTTCTAAATGCATCAAATGGATTTCTTGATAAAATTGACTTTGATGCAAAAGTTGACGTGTTTGATAATATTAAAGATAAAAACTATCTAGGTAAGAATCAAGATAACTATAACTTTCCAGTAAATTCAAAAATTAAAGACATCGAATTAAACAAACAGAAATCAAAAACTATTACTCGTATTTCTTCAAGTAGTCTATATAATGGTAGTGGTGACTTTAAAACCTACGGTGAAGAACAGTCTGCTGGTGCATATAAAAAGAACATTGTGGGTCATGCTCTAAAACACTATATGACTAAAACTCCAATTTCAATTGCTGTAAAGGGTTCTCCATTTTTAATGGATGGAGGTAATCTAACGGTAGGTACAGTTATTCGTATTAAGTTCTTTGATTCTAATGTCGTCGTTGATAGAAGTAATACAGATATTGGAATAGATAAAAAGAAGTCTGGGGATTATATGATATACGCTTGCAGACATTCTTTTAAGATTGAAAAGTATGATCTTAATTTATTATGTACTAAGATTGCAAACTATACTGGAGAAAACCTGTGATTGATTATTATGGTGATGAAACTCGTTGGTTTATTGGTATAGTGATGTCTATCGACGATCCGCAAGAGTTGGGTCGTGTACAAGTACGTATATTCGGGGTACACAGTGAAGACCTCAACATGATTAAACAAGCTGACTTACCATGGGCACAAGTAGTTGTACCAGTTACTGAAGGTGGGTCGTCTGGTATAGGATCTAATACAGGTATTAAAGTACAAGCTCAAGTATATGGTATTTTCTTAGATGGAAAAGATTCTCAGCTCCCTCTTGTTATGGGATCCATTCCAAAGATAGAATCCACAGCTAAGAGAAGAGAAAGACCTACAGTATTGTTTGGTGAAAGCAATGTAGAGCGTGCATTTAACTTCTTTATATCAGCTGAAGGAGGAGAGTTTACTCCTCAGCAGGCTTGTGGTATTATTGGTAACCTACTAGTAGAATCTGGTGAAGGTCAAAAGACAGATATTAACCCATTAGCTAAAAATAATGCAGAAGGTTCATTTGGCATAGCACAATGGAATCCAGCTAAAGCAGCTGACTTTAGATTAGCTAAGTTACAACAGTTTTGTGCTGAAAGAGGATATAACTATCAGGAGTTGTTTCCTCAATTGGAATATATTAAGTATGAATTACATAGATACACTCATTTAGGTTTAGCAGATTTACGCAATGCAAAAACTGTTAGAGACGCATCTATTGTGTTTGAAAAGAAATATGAAAGACCAGCAAAAGGAAGTACTGATAGACGGATAGCTTTTGCTGAAGAAGTATTTGAGAAGTTGGAATCATGATTGAAAGAGCAAAGAATACCAATGTAGTAGTGTTGTCTGAAATACCAGTATCAATTACTGGGGTTACTGTTAAGACACCTGGATCTAAGTTTTTTACAAATATAAACAATTATACTTTAGTTGAAAAAACTGTTACATTAAAGAAAACTTATACTGAGATAAAAGTTGATTTTGTTTCAGAAAAAGAAAACCAATATGTTCCTCATGTTGACAAAGGAGAGTTTAATTTTAGACTTTCTAATATCAGCAAAACCAATCCTATGGACTTAATTACTGCTACATCTAAAACGGCTCAAACTAAAAGGATGGCAGTACAAGGATCTAAGGGAACTGATGTCGGTCAATTGCTTGGTGGTTTTCTAACTCTTTCTAAGAACACTAAACAGAATCAGTCTGTCACTGATGAGCCTGTTATGTCCATTGTTACCGATGGAGTACCTAATATAACAGTGAAGAAGACATCAGATGAGAAGGGTAACATATCCATTCTCACAAACACCACAACAGAAGACGGTCTCCTTAATACAATGATTGTGACAGCTAACCCAGCTGGAATTAAAGCTGCACTAAAGGGTGTATTAGGCGCTTCAGATAGTCAAACTAAAGAAGCACTTAAAGAAACTTCAACAGCTCCTGATAAAGTAGAAAAGGCTGTTAATGAAAATATTTCAGTTACTATAACAAAAGACGCAAAGACGGTTGTCAAAAAGGCAAACCGCACTCTCGACAACCCCCCTGGAAGTGATCTGCCATTTGGTTCTCTTGGTAATAGTTTTGGTAACGTGTTAGGAGCTGTACTTGGTAAAATTAAAGGAGCTGGGTCTATATCTAAAGTTGGAGAAGTCCTTGAAGGTATTCCTCCTGGATTTGTTGTACCAGAAGGAGCCACTCCTCCAGTTAATATTATTGAGGAAGATGGTACAACAAATATAACTAAGTCGACTAAGCCTACAAATAACGCAAGTGAAACAGTTAGATCGAGTCGAGATCCATATGTGGTAGCATCAGCTGTGTCTGGTTGGAAAGGGGTAGCTACTCCTATCTCTACAGGTGAATATGTATTTGAGACTGTGCACACATCAGAAGAATTAGAAGCTGAGTTGAGAAACACCACTCGTAAGATCACAACTACTATTGTTCATTGGAGTAAAACGCATAGCAACTCTCCTCTCACCGCAAGAGATATTCATGTAATGCACATGGCTGCTCAGACTGAAGCTTTGGGTGGTGATGGTGAAGCTCTTAGAAAGCTAGTAGATCTTGGACCTAAAGGTGGTATTGATTGGCACTACGTTATCAAAAGAGATGGAACAATTGAAAGAGGCCGTCCACTAGATATTGAATCTGGTGACAGTGTTGGTTTTACATCTAATACATTACACATAGGTTTTGTTGCTGGATATTCAGCACCCTTTGGAACTCCAAATTCTGAATTAACTCTTGGATCAGCATCTATCACACCTGAGCAATGGAAGTCATTCGATCAATTCTTAGAGGCCTTTTACAAGTCTTATCCTGGTGGTGAAGTGTTGGGATATCGAGAGATCAATCCATCTTCTTCTGGACCCGGATTTGATGTATCTGTTTACGCATCTGGTAAGTATAATAAGACCTCTATATATGATGATGCTTCTACTTTACATCAACCATATACACCTGAAGAACAAATTAATACAAAGCCTAAGACGGTTAAACAGCCATCTGCTTCTACAATTGAACTACCCCCAGACCCAGTTGAATTGTCTGTAGCTGATGTTGATACAACAAAGACACAAGCTGAACTCGATGCTAATGCAGCGAAATACTCTAAATTAAATCGTAGTGTGCTATCAACACAAAGAGATATTGATGGTATTAAGAAGGATATAGATCTAGCTGTATTAGATCCCAATAGCAGCCCATTTGAATCTTTAGGTAAAGTTGCTACTAAGGCATTAGATCTAGCAGATCAACGATTAGAACTTAATCAGATGAGAAAAGATTTTATGAATGAAGGTTATGTTTATGATCAAAAGAATGAAACGTGGAGTAAACCATAATGGCCGATGAAGTTGAAGTTGTTGCAGCTCAAATAAGAGCGGCTGAATATGATGCTCTAGCCAATCAAGAGAATGCTTTTGATGATGCGTCTGGTGTGTATCCTCAACGAGAATATTTGAATGTAGCTAGTACTAATCTAGCTGCACGAGGGTTAAAAAGAAACGAATTGTATCTTGGTGGGGGTGACCGCAATCTATCACTCGACTTATATAAACAGTTAAACTCTCAGTATCCTCTCAATCAAGTTAGAGAAACTGTCAGTGGCCACGTTACTGAGATTGATGACACACCTGGTGCTGAACGGATGTTATTTAAGCATCGTACGGGATCTGGTGTTGAGTTAAGAGCTGATGGTACTGTAATTGTATCAGCTACTAATAACTCTATTCGTATTACTGCCGGTGATGAAAAAGTTATTATTGAGGGTGATGGTCACATATCATACAATGGTAACCTCACTCTTGATGTAACAGGTGACTATGATGTTAAGGTTGGTGGTAACTATAATGTAAGAGTTGCTGGTGATAAGACAGAAGAAGTAGTTGGATCTGTAAAACAGAGAGTATATCGTGATAAAGAATCTACTGTACATCAAAACAGATCTGAGTATGTTTTAGGTGTTACAACTGAGACTCGACTTGGTGACCACAACACTATTGTAAAAGGTAATGTGAGAAACTATACCGAGGGTTCAGTAGATATTTTGAGTAGTAATACTTTAACAATGACTGCAGAAGCCGAAGTAGTACTCTCAGCACCTAACATTAATATTGGTGCATCATCGCTAACAGTTATAGGTGATAGTGGTACTATCGGAGGAGAAAACATTATTGGATATGATTACAATCACTATACAGGTCATTCATTAGTAGCAACTGATACCATTACGACTGCTACTGCATATACAGGTAGAACACAAGCGACAGAATTTGTTGGATCATTGACTGGCAATGCATCAACTGCTACACAAGCAGGTAGAGCTGGTACTGCAGGTGCTATTGGTGCAGGTGGATCTGCTGGATCAGCCGCTAGTCAATCTGCAACATCGGTAGATACTAAAGCAACAGTTGAACCTATAACTGCTATTATGTCTGATTATTTGTCAAAGTCGAGTAAGGGTGTACGAATTGTAACCATTGATACTGGTGACGTGATGAAAAATCAGTTAGATAAAACAGTAGATTATGGTGGAGTATCAAATAGAAAGCTAACTACATCAGAAATTAGATCGAAGATGAGAGATCCTAATACATCTTCTAATGAAGCGTTCGTGGGATCACAGATTGCAGAAGGTAAGCTGTCAGCTTCATATATTAATTCTATTCCCCCTGCTATTGGTAGAACAGTCAGTTCGGAACCTAAACCTCGTAGGGGATCTGATCGTATAGGTCAGTCAGATGGTCAAGCAGCTAGGTTTAAAACATCATGATGATGACAAGAGAAGAATGGAAACTGCACTGCATTGATACGGGATGTTGCATGTCTTATGAAAAATATGTTGAGGCAGTTGAATTAATACTAAAGAGGATTAAGCAGTGATTTATTTACCTGAATCAACATACAATCCAGAGTTTCAGCCAAAGATTACTTCAAGAGTAAAACTAGCTCCTGGGATTACTGTTGCAAAGTTCTTAGGAGGCTATGGAGATCAAGTAACTCTCGATCATATTGCTACTGAAGAAGAGAAACTCGATATTGCTAAACATCTTTATATGCAAGCTCAAGCTATGCGTACAATTGATACTCACAAAGGTGAATTTGCCGACTTTCGTTTGATTGTAGCTGAAGGATTATATAAACAATCTCCAGGTGAAGTTCTCGATGTCAACAGTATTAACCATAGTATGTCAAAAGGTCAAGCTGTTGTATATGAACTCCTCGATGAGTATGGTGAAATAGGTATCGAAAAAACTTTTGATCTTGCAGTGTTCTGGAAAGACAATTTACAATTTGAAAAATTGATTTTAGATTATGATACCTATAATTCTGATGGATCCATTAATGTACAAGTTATTCTTATTATGCCTGAAATATCTGCGGGGTGGGAATTAGATTATTCTAATAAGATTGAGACTCGCTTTAATAATTTTGTACAGAGTACCAACGAGTTGATCGAAATTAAAACAAAGATTACCGAAGAAACTGTTACAGTTTACTAATAAATAGATAAGTTATGCCAGTACGTTCATTTGCAATAGAAGATGGAAACATTAATTCTTCCACACTAGTCGTAGCACGGAAACGTGTCTATAAAGATATCGATTTGTCCTTTGCTAAAAAGTTGTCTGGCGACATTTATAAAAAAGAAGACGCTGCTGCTGTTAAACAAGCTGTAAAGAATCTTCTGCTTACTAATCGTTCTGAGAAACCCTTTGCTCCAAACTTCGGAGGAAACCTCAACAATTTCCTTTTCAATCTCGATACAGAATTCGATTTAGATCTGTTAGAAAAGAGAATTCTAGATATTGTAGATGCATATGAACCGAGAGCAAAAATAGTAAATACAGATATCAATGTAGATGGTAGCGCACACAGTATCAGAGTAACTGTCACATTCAGAATTTTAAGCACGAACGAAGAAGATACTATTGAATTAAATCTAGCGAGGTTAAGATAAATGGCCATTACAATTAAATCAGCTGATCTTGATTTTAATATAATTAAAACAAGACTGAAGGATCATCTGAGATCTAAATCAGAATTTGCTGACTATGATTTTGAAGCTTCTGGTCTTTCTAATATATTAGATGTGTTAGCGTATAATACACACGTTAATGGTCTTACTGCTAACTTCGCACTTAATGAATCCTTTCTTAATACAGCACAGCTTAGATCTTCAGTTGTGTCACATGCTGAGATGCTTGGTTATGTTCCAGTTTCGATGGTTTCATCAAGAGCATTTTTGAACCTTTCTCTTATTGTATCTGCATCTTCTCGTCCTACTAATGTTACGTTACCTAGAGGCACTACATTTTCAGCTGAAGCTGCTGGTGTATCGTATACATTTAGAACGCTTGAAGCATATACGGGTTTAGATGATGGTACGGGTGTATATGAGTTCCTCACAAGTACTGGGGACAATTCTATTCCAGTTTATGAAGGCGAAGAAAGAACAAAGACCTTCTTCATTGGTGAAAAGTCAGAGTCACATGTATATGTAATTCCTGACACCTCAATCGATACATCATCTCTCTTTGTACGAGTGTATGAATCTGCTTCCAGTTCATCGTTCGAAACATATTCTAATGTCAACACTGCAGTTCGTATTGATGAGAATTCAAAGCACTATCAGATTAAAGAAGTTCCTAATGGTTACTATGAGATTATTTTTAGTGATGGTTACACTATAGGTAAAGCTCCTGATTCAGGTAACAAGGTGGTTGTATCTTATCTATCTACTGTAGGAGAAACTGCAAATACAGCATCCGTATTCACAGCATCAGCTAATGTAGCCGTGAATGGTGACGATTATCCTTTAGTGGTTAACACAGAATCTGAATCAGCCAACGGCTCACAAAAAGAAGAATTAGAATCTATTCGTACAAACGCACCACTATTATTCCTTTCACAACAAAGGTTAGTAACTGCTCAAGATTATACTGCACAAATTCTTTCTAAGTATAATTATGTGCTTGATGATGTTGTATCCTGGGGTGGTGAAGATAATACACCTCCAGAATATGGTAAAGTTTATGTAGGTCTGAAGTTTAAACAAGGGACATCTGAGATTGTACAAGGGGCTACGAAGACTGATATTATTAATACATTAACAGATAACCTTTCTATTATGTCAATTAATACAGAATATGTTGATGCTATCAATACATTCCTTGAAGTAGAAACAATCTTTAATTTCGATCCAGATCTTACTACTTCAACACCTAAGGCTACTGAAAACTTGGTGTTTGCGACAGTACAAAATTATTTTGCGGACAACTTAAACTTATTTGATAAAGTATTCAGAAGATCTAATCTGTTGACATTAATTGATGTATTAGATGAATCAATATTGAATACAAAAATTAATGTAAAGATGCAGCAACGTTTCACACCAGTTACTGGCCAGCGTCTTACTTACACTCAAACATTTCCTGCTGCTATTGCTACAGCTGATGATGAATTAGTTAGAGTATCAAGTAGTAGATTTACATTTAACTCACGTATATGTTTTATCCGTAACAAGTTATCTTCAACAAAACTGCAGATTGTTAATGCTGATGGTGGTATTGAGGTTGATAATATTGGTACATATACACCAGACACTGGTGTAGTTAGACTAGAAGGTTTTAATCCTACTTCTATTGAAGGTGGTAGCGAGCTCAAGATATCTGTTGTACCAGCTAATCAAAGTACAATTAGACCTCTACGTAATTACGTATTGAATATAGATACCCAATTGTCGACTGCCTTAGCCCAGATTGATTATCAGAACACTCAAACATCGCTGTAAAATATGTCACACAAATTAAAAGATCTCGGTCGTAGAACGATTAACTTCAGAAAAAGAAGTGTAGCTGAAGCTCTGCCTGAATATTTTGTGGCTGAATATCCAGATTTTGTTAATCTACTTGAACAATATTATAACTTTCTTGATTCTGATGGTGCACATGCATTTGATACAGAAATACACCAATTAAACACTATCCGAGATATAGGTGAAACTCCTACTGAATACTTAAATCTTTTAATTAACGAGACCACTTCTCTACAAGGTGGTGGGTTATTCAAAGACCCTCGCTTTACAATGCGTAGGTTTGCTGAAAGCTATCGTAATAAAGGTTCACGTTTTTCACTCGAAGAATTCTTTCAAGCATTTTATCAACAGACCGCTGAAGTAGAATATCCAAAGAAAGATATATTCATCGTTTCTGATTCTAAAATTGGTTACGATGCTCAAAAGTTTATTCAAAACAACGCAAAGTATCAGATTTTCTCAATCCTAGTTAAGGTAGGATTAGGAACATCTCAATACGAAAGTCTATATAAAAAGTTTGTACACCCCGCAGGATTCTATTTTGAAGGTGAGGTGATTATTGAAGACGAAGCTAACCTAAACGTCGACAATATTCAAATACCTTCTGAAGAAGCATTCTTTGTTGGTACGATTCAATCAGAAGCTACAATGGTAACAGATGTATTTACATCTATCACAGGATTGGTTGATTCGGCAGGTACAGATATTCGCTACGATCTAACTACTCTTATTTCAAAGTATTCTACTGTTACGGCTGCTCAGCTTGATGCTCAGTACAGCAGTATTGCACAACTTGTTACGGCCAATTCGTTTACAATGGACGATAGCGATACAATTAGACCATCACTCGATAATACAATTGAGACGATGGATAATGATATGTTTACTAGATATCTTAGTGATTCTTCATTCTAATTCGTATAAATATAAACAGAATTTCATATAGGATTAAATAATGACTAGGCAAAATCTATCTACAGGCTCCACAGCTAATGACGGTACAGGCGATACTCTACGTAACGCCGCAACTAAAATTAATGCTAATTTTGTAGAGCTTTATAACGCCTTTGGTGGAGACAGCAGTATTCTGGCTCCAGGTATTGCTTTTGATAGTAACGGTATTATATTCGAAGGTACTATAGTTGATTCAAACCAATTGGTATTGAGTGCTGCTACTTTAACTGCAGATCACACTCAAGTGCTACCTAATGTTTCTGGTAATGTAGTAGTTGATGTTGCTACTCAGACATTAACTAATAAGACTCTTACGACACCATCTATTACAAACCCTACTATTAAAGATGCTACTGCAAGTTATAATTATAACGTAACTGCATCAGCACTAACTGGTAACAGAACAGTTACACTTCCTGCATTAGCAACAAATGATACTATTACATTCAATAGTCAGACACAAACATTAACTAATAAAACCCTTACAACACCTACTATCAATACTCCTACTATTAATACTCAAGTAAATGATACAAATGGTGCAGCTCTCATTACATTAACAGCTGGTACATCTGCAGTCAATAACTTAGCAGTTGAGAATGCTGGTTATAGTAATAGACCTAAATTAAGTGCAGTAGGTGCAGATGGAAATATCGATCTACAAGTATCATCGAAGGGTACAGGTGCAGTATTTACATCTAAGATTGCTTATGATACTGCTGTAATGACTAATGGTGGTACAGCTGATCAAACAAAGACCTATATACAATTCAATAGAGCAACTGCACTTTCTGCAACTCTTGCAGATGGGACTGTTATTGGTGAAATGAAAATATTTACAAATAAAAATGCGGGCTTGGCTACTGTCATTCCTACAAACTTTGCTCAAGGTACATCATTCACTGTTGCACAGTACGGGTCTGCTCAATGTATCTGGGATGGTACAAACTGGTATATGGTAGGTGGAGCTAGTGCAGCCCACGGTTATCTTGCAATTACATAATAGGAAATAGAAATGGCTGCTACTGTAACAAATAAATTTAAAACCCAATTACTCGATACATTATATGATGATGTAGTGAATGCAACCAACCGTTATTATGTAGCGATTGGTAGATCAGAAGCATGGGATAGTGCAGAGACAGTCCCAACTCCTGTTAACAGTTTGAGAGAGATTCGAAACTTTAAGTTATCTGCTCAGTCGGTTAAACAAGTAACAGATGTATCTTTTGTTATTCCTCGTTACAACTGGGTAAATGGTACAATATATTCTGGTTGGGATGATAACTTATCTACTATTCCTTCTAATTCTTATTACGTGTTGACAGAAGACAATCAAGTTTATGTTTGTCTTAAACAAGGTAAAACCGCTTTAGGTATTGCAGTACAATCTATAGAGAAGCCATCTTCGACTAGTACAAAACCATTTAAGATGGCTGATGGATACGTTTGGAAATTTATGTATTCACTTTCTGGTGCAAGAAGTGCTAAGTTCCTCTCAGCTAATTTTATGCCAATTGCTAAGATCTATGATTCTTCTTCAACTCCTGGTATTACAGCAACAGATCGTGAGCAAGCATTAATTCAAGAAGCTGCAACAGCAGGACAAATTTTAGGTCTTGCTATAACGAATCAAGGTAATGGTTATACTTCTGCTCCTACAGTTACAATTATTGGTAACGGTGTAAACGCCGCTGCTAGTGCTGTAGTTTCTGGTGGTCGTGTCATTAATATTGAATTAGACTCAAGCACAGATAGCGCCATGACAATGGGATCAGGTTATCAGTATGCTAGTGTGACTATTTCTGGTGGTGGTGGATCAGGAGCTACAGCACGTGCAATCATTTCATCAGATTCTGGTATGGGTGCAAATGCTTTAGTTGATCTTAGATCGTCTTCATTAATGTTCAATGTCAAGCCAGCTGGAACAGAAAATAAGGACTTCATTGTTGCTAACCAAGACTTTAGACAGATTGCACTAATGAAGCGTCCTAAGAAATACAATGATTCTGACTACACTAATTCTACTGGTAGATTATTAAGATACGTTGTGTTAACATCTGTCGCATCAGCTGAAGCATTTACTAGAGATGTTGTTTTCACTGGGTCAACTTCAGGAGCACAAGCTATTATTGATGATATCGATAGTGATAGACTTTATGCCCACCAAACAGAAGTGACAGGCTTTACAGAATTTAACGAAGGTGAAACAATTACTGGTGGTGGTCAAACAGGTACATTAGTGAGTGCTGGATTCGATGCTGACAGTGATGCGTTCACCAATGATGATGTACATAGATTTAATAACGATATTATCTACATTGAAAATAGAGCTCCTGTCGAGAGAACTCTTACACAAACTGAAGATATTAAAGCTGTAATTACACTATAGGATAATACAAATGGCAACTACGATTACGAGTTCAACCTTTCCTAACACATATAAGGATGATTACTTAGATAGTGATAACTATCATAGAATCCTCTTTAATAGTGGTGTTGCACTTCAAGCTCGTGAACTAACACAGCTACAGACTATTATCCAAAATCAAATCAAAAGATTTGGTGATAATATCTTTTTGGAAGGTGCGGTAGTAAAACCTGGTGGTGCAAACTTAAACTCTAAGTATGAGTATATTAAACTGAACACTAGTGTTTATAGTCTTCCTGGAAATCCATCTTCTCTAGTAGGAACTTCATTCACTGGTCAGACATCAGGGGTTGTTGCAAAAGTCTTAGAAGTTGTTGCTGCTACTGGTTCCGATCCTGCTACGTTATATGTACAATATACTTCTACACTTGCATCTGGTTCATCGACTGCTACTCCTATTCGTATGGATCCAGCTGAGACAATGGACAATGGTAGTACAACCTTAGTTGTGCAAACTACTAATACAGTAGCTAATCCTGCAATAGGTACAGGTTCACGATTCTCTATTGGTGAAGGTGTTTACTACACAAACGGTAGCTTTGTTTTTGTTGAGACACAATCAAAAATCATTTCGAAATACTCTGATGCACCAAATGCTGAGTGTGGATTTAAGATTGTCGAAGATGTAGTATCAACTGCTGACGACAATGCACTGTTTGATAATCAAGGGGTCACACCTAATCTATCAGCTCCTGGTGCAGATCGCTATCGTATTCGCCTTCAGATTGCTACTAGAACAGAAATTGATTCTGATGAAAACTTTGTGCATGTTGCAAACATTGTTGATGGTCGTATCCAATCTGCAGTAAAAGCAATTGATGGATATAATATCCCTAATCAGCTAATCGCACAAAGGATATTTGAAAATTCAGGGGATTACATTGTAGATCCATTTACAGTCAAATTCGAAACTGATTCTGCAACAGGCTTCCTTAACCTCAAGGTTTCCGATGGTATTGCAGTAGTTGAGGGATATAGAGCTGCACGATATACTCCTACGAATATCAGAGTAGAGAAAGCTACTTCTACTACTGTAGTAAACAATGACGTAGTTGCTGCCAACTTTGGTAACTATGTAATTGTTGCTCCTGATGAAGTCAAAGGTCTTCCTAATATTAATACTCTTGAGCAGATGAATCTTAGAACAGTTGCTGATTATGGTGGATCTACTATCGGTACAGCCCGAGTAAGAGCAATCTCTGAAGATGGAGCAAACTATCGATATCACCTTTTTGATATTGTAATGAATTCTGGTCAAGCATTTAGAGATGTAAAGAGTATCGGTACAAGTGTTAACAACTACTTTAATCCAACACTTGAATTAAATAAAGCAGTACTTAAAGAGACATCTAATAACAGTTTATTATTCGGTTTGCCGAACAGTCGTCCACAAAGTATGACTGATATAACCCTCGCAGCACAGCGTAGGTTTACTACTACAACAAATGGTTCGGGACAAGCAACAATTACTGTGACTGGATCAGGTGAAACCTTTACAAATACTGGCGACTGGGTTTTTGCAAAAGCAGATAGTGATATATTTGAAGGATCAGTTTCAGTAACTGGAGCAGGTACAGCATCTGCTACTATTTCTGGATTACCGATAAATGCTTCAAATATGGAAATCTTAGGATATGTTAACAAGAGCTCAGGTATTGTTCGTACAAAGACCCTAACAGATAGGTCAATCGATGTTACAGCTGATGGAGATGGTAACTTACCTTTAGGAAAAGCAGATATCTTCAGTGTTACAGAAGTAGTTGATGGTGTTGACAGTTCTATTAGTTATGCTAGTCGCTTTACACTTGATAACGGTCAAAGAGATAACTTCTATGGTCTTGGTAAAATGGCACTACGTGGAGGAATGACTGCTCCTGGTGGACAAGTACATGTTAAATATAAACACTTCGAACATGGTACAGCTGGAGACTTCTTCTCAGTAAATTCATATACTGGACAAGTTAACTACGCACAGATTCAAAGTTATACACTTGCTACCGGTAGAAGTGTTAATCTTCGTAATGTACTAGATTTTAGATCAGTCCAAGATTCTGGTGGTGATTACACAAATTTATCGACAGGCGCTCGTGTTCACGAATTACCACAGCCTACAGATCTAATACGCGCAGATGTTACATATTATCAAGCTGGTGCTGCTAAGTTAGTAATTGGTACTGATGGAGCATTACAATATGTTGAAGGTACACCTGGATTTAATCCTAGATTACCAGTAAAGCCTGATCAATCTTTGGCGTTATATGATATCATATTAGGTCCTAATACACTACATGATTCAGATGTTATCATTAATAAAATTGAATCAAAGAGATTTACAATGGCTGATATTGGTCGGCTTGAAGATCGGGTCGATAAGATTGAAGAACTCACATCATTAAGTCTTTTAGAACTACAAGCTCAAAACTTTGATGTACTAGATTCTTCTGGAGTTAATAGAACAAAGTCTGGTGTAGTAGTTGATAACTTTGCAACTCAACTACTATCAGCTACAAATAATCCAGACTACTATGCATCGATCGATCCGCTTGGTCAAAACATGAGACCATGGTTTGCTGAAGACAATATTAAATTAATTTATGATTCAGCGGCTTCTACCAATACTATTAAGAAAGGCGATAATGTATATCTTAAACATACTGAAGTAGCATATATTAATCAAGCACTTGCAAGTCGTGCTATTCAGATTAATCCATTTAGTGTTGTTGTTCATGAAGGTATTATTACACTTTCTCCTGGATCTGATGAGTGGAGAAATACGGAATATACTGCAGCAAAAGTTATTGATGGTGGCACAAAACTCGATACTACTCAAGCATACCTTTGGAATAACTGGACATGGAACTGGGGTGGTATAGCTACTGATGATCTAAAAGCTGGCTCTACAACAAATGCAAAAGTCGTTACGTCTGGCAACACTACTACAACTTCAGTAAATAAAGTAGTGTCAGATGAAGTAGTGCAAAAACTTGTTGGGGATAGAGTACTTAATGTTGCTCTCCTACCATACATTAGATCTCGTAAAATTTTCTTCAAGGCTGAAGGTTTAAGACCTAATTCTAAAGTCTTTGCATTCTTTGATGGTGTATCTGTAGCGGATTGGGTAAGATCAGAAACGTTTACTCGTTATTCAGATAATCCTACTGACTATGGAGATCTATATAATAGAGCAACTAGTCACCCAGATACTTCAAGTACACTTGAAACAGATGCAGATGGTAAGATTGAAGGTTCATTCTTTATTCCAAGTACTACTAGTATTAGATTTAGAACTGGTACACGAGAGTTTAAGATTTTAGATATTAGTGTAGATAAAGAAGAAGATTCACTAAGTATCGCCAGAGCTTTATATGTAGCAACTGGTTACTTGGATACTAGACAAAAAGATTATATCTCAACTCGAGTCCTTACTGTTGAAGGTAATACTTCTACTATCAATCGTCAACATTATGGCAATGATGATGATGGTAGAGGATCTGTCGGTACCCCGTATTACCAAGATTTTGAAGGTTCGGCAAAATGGAATAGTAGCACTCCTTATAGTGATAGAAAGGCTAGCAGTTCAGTCTCTACGAAGACATCTTCAATGTCATCATCCACCTGGTCAACGTAATCACACATAATGTTTTATTTACAAGATCCAATTAATATGGAGAAAATATAATGGCGACTACTTCGCTTGGATACAAAATTAACAAACATCCAATTGCACAATCGTTTTTTGTGGATGAGGTAGCTGGTATCTATGTTACTAAAATAGATCTTTTCTTTGCAACTAAAGACTCTAGTTTTCCTGTATCAGTTCAACTAAGACCTATGGATAGTGGTTTTCCTTCTGGAACCGAAATTATTCCAGGATCACAAGTAGTAGTTGCTGGCTCAAGTATCAATACATCTACCGATGCAACATCTGCTACTACATTCACATTTGATGAGCCTGTCTATTTGAAGGGTTTGACAGATTACGCCATCGTTGTAACTGCAGATTCAAAAGACTATGAAATCTACGTTGCTCAAACAAATGAATTTCTATTAGGTTCTACCGAGCAAAGAGTTGACCGCCAACCAGTTTTAGGTAGCTTATTTTATTCTCAAAACAATGTTACATTTACTGCTGCACAAAATCAAGATCTTACATTTAAGTTATATCAAGCGAAGTTTACTGATGCTACTGGTGAAGCCATATTACATAACGCTGCCGTACCCGCTAAGCTCTTAAATATTAATCCAATTAATACGACAAATGCTTCCTCTACTGTTAGAGTAGATCATGTTAACCACGGATTACAAATCGGTGAAGATATTACTGTCGCTGGAGTAGACTCTGGTGGCTTTGCTGGAATTGATGAATCACACCTAAATGGTACTCGTACTATTACTGCGGTTGACTGGACTGGATATACATTTGTTGCTGGAGCTACAGCTAATGCTTCAGCAAATGGTGGTGGTACAAATGTGACAGCAAGTAAAAACATTCCGTACAGCGTTATATATCCACATATACAACATATTATTCCACCAAATACAGCTCTGTCAGGTGGAATAAAAGGTACTACAGGCAAATCATTTGCTGGTACAGAAACATCTTTTCAAAAGCAAAGTACTTATAACGCAATAGTAATGAATGCTAATAATACAGCAGAAGTCCCCTATATTGTAGCTAACCCTAGTAGTGAAACTTCAGAGCTTGGTTCTGGAATTAAGTCTTTAGATATTGGTATTAAGCTCGGAACTTCAGATTCAAATGTTACTCCAATGATCGATTTGCAAAGAGCGTCAGCTTCATTAATCAACTACATAGTTGATCGTCCAGCAGCGGCTGCAACCTCTGGGTTCAATGCGCAACTCAACTTTGTTAATGAAACCTCTGCTTCTGGTGGATCTTCAGCATCTAAGCATATAACAACTCCAGTTGAATTAGAACAAGATGCGGTGGGATTGAAGATTATCCTAAGTGCAAATAGACCATCAGCCTCAGACTTCGAAGTATATTATCGAACTGCAGCTGGTGATGAAATATTATCAGAACAAGATTTTGTATTGTTAGCTCAAGAGACAAATAACCCATCGGACGAAAACGCAAGTGTGTTTAGAGAGTATCGTTATCTTGCAGGTGGACTCGGTGGAGACCTAACATCGTTTACTCAGTTCCAGTTGAAAATTGTTTTAAGAACAACCAATGCTGCAAAAGTTCCAGTTATTAGAGATCTTCGTACAATTGCAATGAGTGTATAATGAGTCGAATAAAAGTTGAAGGACACACTAATCTAGTGCGAGATACACATTCGGGTGCTATACTGAATATAAATAATAGTGAAGTAGAAAATGCAAGAGCCCGAAAAGAAGCTCGTAGGAATAAAGATAGAGAATTCGAAGACTTAAAAAATGAAGTTGGTGAGATTAAAAATCTACTTCATAAACTTATAGAGAAGATGTAATGGCAAAAACAGTTGTAAATTTATCAGACCAAATGGCAGTATTTGTCCAAAAGGCAAATCTGATTTCAACACATCTCGGAGATCAGGCGACACTAACCACTGTTGATTCAAATGCTGTTGGTGCTATTAACGAATTAGATTCTGAACTTGGTACGATTAGCTCACTAACAACTACTGATAAGTCTAGTCTAGTAGCTGCTGTTAATGAAGTAAAAAGCGAAGTAAATAACTTTGGTTCTGGATTCACCGGATTCTTAAAATCAAATCAAAACGATGTAGTGACTGCAGGTTCTATCCGCTTTGATGATACAGTTCCATTAGTGATTGGTACTGACAGCGACTTTACTCTTACCCATACTGGTGGCACAACCACTGCGGCTGGTAACATTACATTTACTGGCGCGATGGTTGTCAGCAATCAATTCACATCTGATTCAGCGACTATTAATGGCGACATTGATGCTGCTGGAGATTTTAGGTCATCTACTACTGGTACAGATTCTGCACCTAACTTTGCAATAACATCAGGGGGATTAGGTGTCAATGGCATGTTCACCCCATCTGCAAATACTCTTGCATTTAGCAGTGCTGCCACAGAACGCATGCGGATTAGTTCAGCAGGTAATGTAGGTATTGGCACTTCGGCACCGCAACAGCTACTTCATTTAACGTCAAACAATCCGGGCGGTAAAATACGACTGGAAATGGGTCAAACTGGTGTTGCTGATACTGATGTTACTGGTGAGATAGAGTTTTATCACAACGATGCCAGTGGTGCAGGAGTAAACGCTAACATTAAAGGCATTTGCACAAATAGTGCTGGTGCTGGTGCGCTGTCTTTTGGAACTGGCACTACATCCGCAACTGAACGGATGCGTATTTTAACAGATGGTAGAACTTGTATAGGCCACAATGCGGCTATTAATATTTCTATTCTTGGTATTTCAAATAGAAATGCCACCGGTGACAGAATGTTTGCTATTCACAACGCGGGTGGTACAAGCGGGTTCTTTAATCAGATAGCATTTCGTAACAATGCTGATGGAGCTACCATCGGTGAAATTGTAAGAGTAAACGATGCATCTGTACAATATAATACATCATCAGATAAAAGATTAAAAGATAATATTGATACATTACAAAATGGAACAGAGCTTCTTAAAGAGATGAGACCTGTTACATTTAATTGGAAATCTGACGGGTCTTCAGATACTGGCTTTATTGCTCAAGAAATGCTTAAAGTAATGCCGACTGCAGTCAATCCTGGTGAGACTGAAGATGACATGATGTCGATGGATTATGGTCGTATTACACCAATCATTGTAGCTGCACTTCAAGAAGCGAATAAAAAAATTGAAGAGCTACAAAACCGAATTGAAGAATTGGAGGCTAAGTAATGGCTATTTCAATAGGCGCAGATGGACTTATAGCAAACGGATATGATGTTATTGAATATGATTCTGCAACAGGTCAATTAGAGCTTTTCCACAATGATGTTGCTGTTCTTCAAACAGTTAGTGGTGGTGTACAGTCTTCCACATTCACTGGTGCACTAAGCGGTAATGCTGCGACAGCATCAAGACTTCAGACTGCAAGAACTATTAGTCTAACTGGAGACGTGACTGGATCTGTATCTTTCAGTGGTGTATCAGCTGTATCTTTAGCTACTACTGTTGTTAATGCTGCTATCGCGACTGGTCAAGTTGATACTGATGAACTTGCTGATGGCGCTGTTACAACAATAAAACTTGAGGATGATGCTGTTACTGCATCTAAGGTTAATGTAGATGTACAAGATGTTAGCGGTACAGCTAGTATTTCTCTATCAGCTGATGCAATAACAACTTATATTAAACACACTGGTAGCGGCACTGTTAGTATTGGTGTTGGCCAATATGATGGTCAAACAATTAATATCACCACTACTGGTACTATGACTCTCTCTTGGTCTGCTGGTTCTCAAGGATTGAGTTTAGGTAGTGATACTAAAATTGCAAGTGGAATTTATAACGCTACAACTGGGTATTGGTACTTCAGCGAAACAGTAGTATAGGTTTAATTACAATGTTTTTAGCTAAAGGTCTAGGTGTACACACTATTACTTCTGCAGGTAATGTTCAAACTGCAGCTGGAGCAAGATATGCTCTTCCAATTCAAAGATGGACCCTCGGTGCCAACATTACTGGTAACCTTAATTTCCCTAATCAGAATAATCATAAGAATATTCAACTTGATATGGGTAGCAATTTTATCGAAACAAATAATGCATCCAGTGCTATAACATATTCAGATACTGATTCAACTGTGTTAAAAATAATTGGTTCAGGTAATATTTCAGCTGGGGCATTAAATAGTTCTGGAGTTGCTGAAAGCCTGAGTATCTCTAGAAGTTATGCTTATGATGTTTTTGGTAGTGCTTACAACAGTACTGATACCGGAAAACTACCCAATGTAACTAATGCAACCAAAGCATCTAACGCTGTATTTACATTTTCTTCTTCTGTATTAGCAGGATCTGGAACAAATGGAACACTATCTACGTCTCCTCCAAATAATGTTTTTAGAATGGGATTCCAAGGTCCAGAAAACGAATTTGGAGATTGGAACACAACACTATTTACTGTAACTAGTATTTCTTCCAATGGTTTAACAGTAACAACAAGCAATAATACTACTGGTAGTGGATTCTATACCTGGGGAGCTTATACTAGTCACCCTAACCCCAATTTTACCGGGCAGGCCATGGACTGGGATGGAACCAATATAAGAGTTGGAACAGTTTCTCTCGATCCACAAAATGATAGAATTAAGCGAGGAACATACCACGGTTATCAAGGTACTAATTCTTCAAATAGTAGAAGTATATACGGTGGTAGTGAAACTACATTTAATGATCAAACAATAGCAGGGGGGGCTAATGGAGGTAGTACAGCTACAGAGTCAGTACTCGGAACCGGTTATCACATTTTAACTTTAAGACCTGGGCGTTGGTATTCATTTAAAGTGTATCAATCTCAAAGAGAACATTCAAGAGGATATGGAGGAGGCCGCCCGACCCCCCGGTGGCAAATATCTGGTATACCTAGCACAATGACTAAGTCTTGGGGCTCAGCAGCAAATTCTCCATTGAATACCAACAGAACATACTTTCCCTATGATGGAGATAGTCTATCGTTCTATGGTTATGTTAATGAAAACACTTTAATCGCAATTAATGGTGAATCAGAAAATAATGTTCGCGCTGGCATGCCGAATGGTGGCGGACCTAAAACACCATTTATGGGTGGCCACAATCCTGGAAACACTTCTGGAACAGTTTATTATCCTGCACTTGCCAACTCACAACCATATAGTCCAGACTATAAGGCATTTGATGGAACTGGTGTAACTACTGGTACAGATGGTACTGTTTCTGCTGGTTTAGATCTTAGTGGATGGTCTGGTAGTTATTCGAGAACCGGATTCCTATAGTCAATAGTGACTTCAAAAAACTTCAGATCTCCAAGATCGTTTTAGTAAAGTCTTATTTCATTTAGTTATAAATAGCTCTGTATACTAATTATTGTATAAATACTGATAGATTTACGACAGGTTATTTCATGGCTAGATACGAAGAACTTACAATAGACAAGGGCTCAGACGTTGCCTTCGAGCTACATCTCAATAATGATGATGGAAGCATTAAAGACTTGTCTGGATATTCCGGCTCTGCAAAAATGAAGAAGAGCTTTAATAGCGATAGTGATAACACTTATGCTTTTACTGCTGTTGTAGCCGACCCCGCTTCACAGGGTATACTCACTTTAACTATGACTAATACTCTTACCGACACAATTAAAGCTGGTCGTTATGTATTCGACACTGAAATTTCTTTTAATGATAGCGACGGAAATACTGTTGTAGAAAGAATTCTCGAAGGACGAATTCACGTTACTCCATCTGTAACTTAATAGGATAAAAAATGGCTAGAAAAACTGTTATTAAAAAGATTGTTGTCGGACGTCCTATAAAGAGTGTTGATGCAACGTCCGTTGGCAATGCCAGCCAATTAGCTAGTAATCCTCCATCGTATTATTTAGACTACACAAATTTTACTAATACACCTAATATATTAGACTCCGCAGATGTAGCATTAATTGCTGCTGGCAGTCTTGATTCTGCCGAAGCTCTTAATTTAATTGACAGCGCGTATATCCAAGCGCGCGCAACAAACATTCAAAATTTAAGAGATAGCGGTAGTAATATTGTTATCTCAGGTAACTTGCTTCCTGATACCGACAGCTCACGCGATATCGGTTCACCTACCAAAAAATTCAAAGATCTATATCTTTCTGGCTCAACATTGTTTATTGGCAATACGGCCATTAGCACAGATAGTGCAACAAATGAAATTAAAATATTAAAAGTTGACGCTAGTGGCGCAATTATTGAAACTAAGGGTAAAATTTCTTTAGTCGATTCTGCTCAGTCATCTTTAATTATTGATTCTGACTTTATTCAAGCAAGACAAATCAAATATGACTTCCTTGACTCTGCTGAAGTTATTCAACTAGTAGACTCAAATTACGTAGCCGCGAGAACATTTACTCAAGCCGACATTGAAGCAATTGCTCGTGGAGTATCTCTAGATTCTGTTGGAACAACAGCTCTTATTGACTCTGCTTATGTGCTGGCTAGAGGAATTCAGAATGTAAAAGACAGTGGATCTGATTTAATTGTTTCCGGCGATATCCTGCCTGACATTGATAGTGCTTATAATCTAGGTTCTCTAGATAAAAGATTTAAAGAACTATACTTATCAGGAAACACTATCTTTATTGGTGAGAATACAATTCTTATTGATTCTTCTGATGACTTTAGGATTCGAAATGGTGGTGGAGCGCTTGCTAATCTTGTTGCTGATCACTTACATTTAGGTGTAGATAAAAAGAAGATTAGTGTAGATTCAAGTGGTCAATTAAGATTTAGTACTGATGATGCATCTACTAATTTTGGATTTAATTTAGCTGCCAATAACATTACAGATCTGGCAGACGTAAATAGTGGCGCAACCGCCGGTCAATTCTTACGTTGGAATGGTGCGCAATTTGCTCCGTTTAGTGTTGACTCTGCGTATGTTGCAGCAAGAACGTGGACACAGGCAGACATAGAACAATTTGCAAGTAACATTTTACTTGACTCTGCCGAAGCCTCTCGTCTTATTGATTCAGCAGTTAATAACGTTATTGATGGTGCACCAGGTGCGCTTGATACTCTCAACGAATTAGCAGCTGCACTCAACGATGACTCGAACGCATTTAATACCTTAAATAATCTAATAGCTACTAAGTTAACATCAGCTGATTTTGATACTCGCTTTGATAGCGCTTTAGCTACTAAAACAACTGATAATGTAACTGAAGGATCTACTAATCTTTATTATACAGATGTTCGTGTAAGTACACTTATTGATTCTGCATACATTACAGCACGAGCTTCTACTTTTGATTCTGCTGACGCAATTTCTTTAATTGATTCAGATTATATTATAGCTAGACAAGCGCCTGGTACAGATTCTGCACAAGTTGAAGCTATTGCAGCAGCTCTTATTGATTCTGACTATGTTGCGGCAAGACAAGCATCAGGGGTTCTTAAATTAGGTAATGTTACTGATGGTGTACTAACTGACGGTGCTATTCAAACATTAACATCTGAAACAAAAATTGTAGATGCTATTGATGAATTAAACGAAGCAATTCTAAACGTAAGTAACAATACGTTTGTAAGAGGTAATACTTTTGTAGGATCTCCTCTTGCAGGCGGTGAAGGCTTAAGCGTTACACTTAATATTACAGTAGATGGAAATGCCAATAGATTTGACGTTGATTGGGGAGACAGTAGTCAAGACAATAATATTACAGATAGCACCCCTACTCATACATATTCATCTAATACTGGATCACCATTTACAGTTACTGTAAGAGCATACAATACTAGCGGATCTGGAGTTGGATCAGAAGCATCATTTGTGAGAACTGGATACATTATTATCTACACAGCAGATCCAGTGGCAAACTATAATGTATATGCAGCTCCAACAGGTGGTTCACCTATTACATTTTGGCAAGATGGTGATACTGTATACTTTGAAAATAATACAACTAACACAACTATGGCTGATGTCACATATCGCTGGACATGGGGTGATGGTTCATCAGACAATATTATCGATAGCGACAATGCAGCAGGTGGAGTAACTGGACCAAGAATTGCTCACACATTTCCAGCATCAACAAATACAGATGTTCAACGAACAACTCAATTAGAATTAACTGCACATACTACTGCAGATCCTACTGTTATTTCAGGTGGTGTAAACATAAGTGATACCTTTGAAATTTATGATTCTTATAATGTTTCATATATTGTAGATGCATTAAGAAAAGTAAATAATTCTAGTACCTTCACCTTTACGGTTGAAAATACTGGACTAACAGGGGTTGGTTCGTATTCTACATATAATAACCAAATAAGACATAACTTTATTGGTGGTGCACAAACCATTAATGCTGGAACAAGTGCTAGTGGAGATATCGGTCAATCAATCAATAAAACATATAGTCTTACTTCTAGTCAGCAAACTAGTGGAACTTCGGCATCATTTGATAATAGTGCAGATCTAATTAGTAGACACGCAAATAGCCCGTTTTCGTCTAATACTCTAACTGTTACAGTTGAGCCTCAGCTCATCTCTAGTATTTCTTTATTAGCAGATACTGTAAGTGATGGTAGTAATGACAATAATACTACCTTGTATAATTTTACAGATTTACTTGGAAGAAATAGAAGAGCAATTTCTGCCACTTTAGATATTGAAAATGGATCAGGTGCTAATTCAATCAATTTTGCTGGTGATCAAACATTCAATCCTCTTGCTGACAATGCTACACAAAGTCATGCGGCTAGCACTTGGTCGACCGGGACAAATACGGTAACCGTTAGTTCAACATCTACACCTGATACTATTTCACAGTCAGATACAGCATCTGCAACATTTACAGTAAAAGCTGTTCCTACTGCACCAACTAAAATTAATACTAAGGCACTATCAATTGCGACCGCACATACCGGAACATTCCCGCGATTATGTCATGACTACACTAAAAACGGTGGCCAAACTAATTTAACTGGTCAGAATTTAGAAAATACTGGTAGCGGCACATTTACTCGTATAACCACACAAAATTGGCAAACCAATGACCTAACAGATATTGATCATCAGAATGGCGGTTTTGTTGGAGCATTTAGATACGTTAATGGTGGCGGACAGCAAGGAATGGGTAGCGTAACTACCGATGGCACTTTGTCTCAAACTGGTCTTTACAGTCAACTGCGTATTGTAGAGCAAAGAGATATGCACGGTGCAGATGCTACTATTCCTAGTGAATTTTATAAAGTATATAACTTACGAGTAGAAGGTGATCCGAATGATTTAGCTACTGGACTAAATCAAGTTACAGCTAAAAATAACTTTGGTGCGCCGGATGGATTAATAGAAACCTCTAATAGAGTTAACTTTGTTAGAGATACTGATAATGTGGTTACAATAGAAAATACTGGTGCAGTTAGTGAAGTTTCTACAGGTTCACGTAGATATATTGGGGGAGTACCGTATATTAACGGCGGAAGTTCTTTTGGTATGACTTTGCAAGGGATAAATGTGCGTCGTCTAACTACTGAATGTTACACAAATCAAACTAATATTTTAGAAGTTGATTTTGATACAAATCAAGAGGGCACTAGTGGCGCTGTTGTGCCCAATACTGATTATACGTATTTAAATATTGTAAGCAATACTGAAATGTATAATTCATCACCATTTGCAAATATTGGTAACTCTAGTAATTATGTATTAAATACAGTAACTATACCTAGCTTTAATAGTAATACAAGAGCTGTAGGTAATATTAAAATGCGCGCTAGAAATGTTAATGGAATTTCTTCGTACTCATCTCATCCAGTTTCGATCAGAGTATATAACACTTCATCGATTGTTGGTATTAATGAAACTGATATTAGTGTATCTAACTCTTTAGGTAATGGTGCATACACTAATAACGGAATTAGATCTAGAGCCTTTATCGCAGATACTACTGACAATCCATCATATACCGGTTCTACAAACTTTTATGGTTCATCTGTTTACGATAACCTGACTGCAATCCCTGGAGGAAGCGGAGGAACTAAAGAAGCCGGTGTTAATATCGACGGAGAAATTAATTATGATGTAACTAATTACTCAACAAATATGTTACCAGTTGGACCAGATAGAAGTAGTGATACTGGTACACAATACTTTACATTTGCATTCCAGCG
>PDMX01002656.1_pt1 | contig 25704 bp, 41 predicted proteins | sample 1515501 | NCBI WGS metagenome assembly PDMX01 (sample SAMN07343022, study PRJNA328102) | Marine metagenome, whole genome shotgun sequencing project. | biome: marine; feature: bay; material: water; isolation source: viruses from water sample < 0.22 micron filtered, nuclease treated ...
AATGCAGCAGCAGCAAGGTGACACATATAGAGAGACTTGCCGACACCAGTACCTGCAAGGCAGATATTAAGAGTCTTGCGCGGTACACCTCCCTTTGTAATTCGGTTAAAGTAATCGAGATCAAAGGGGATTCGGTCTTCTTCTGTGTGGTAGAATTCATAACGTTCCTCAACATTCTCAATGTAATCGTGTCCAACATTTTTATCAAATGAAACTCCTAAGGCTTTAGATAAGATATCAGGTAAAGCATTTTTCGTTAGAGATTCATGCTTACCGTCAATAATAGAAATAGATTCCATTACTGCATTATATAATGCACGATCTTGACACCACTTCTCAGTAGCATCTAGTAGCCAATCTTGATCAATGGCTTCGCCAGCAAACAACTGAGGAACGACATCCATAGACATCTGGAATTGTTCATCAGACATATTACTAGACTCTTGTAATTCAATTACAAGGCTTTCAGAAGTAGGAAGTTTATTATACTTCCCAACATACTTACCAGCTTCCTTAAACAAAGACTTATATGCACCTTGAAAATAGTCTGGCTTAATAAAAGGCAATACCTTCCGCATATAAGTTTCGTCAGTCAAGAGATTACGAAGAATCGTTTGTTCAATGTTAGCTTGCAAGAGTTCTATCTTCTTTCATTTGCGCACGGATTTTAGTGGCCGATATATTATGTACTTCTTCACCAAGATCATGCTCGGTAAAGGTATAGCCAACACCTCGTCCGTAACTGATGTTAACTACATTTGGTACTTGTATTATAACATAATCTACAGCACTTGTAAAGCCTTTTTTATTTAATTCAATTGAAATTCTAGAAGAAACTTGATTAATATCAAAAGGATTACTATCGTCAGTTGGTAGAGTTCTAACCATAATACAAACTTGGCCCGTAATAGCATGGATCTTTTCAAACAATTTAGTATGGCCATCATGCCATGGCTGCCAACGACCCAACATCTGTACTGTTGGCTTAGTCCAATCAAATGCCATTACGAATCTTCCTCATAATTTACATCGTCCCAATAACTGATAAAGTTACTAAATCCTATTTGCATAACACTGTATTCACCTAGGTCGTTTTCTCTAAACCCTTCAACATCATCACGCTGTTCTTGAGTAAGCTCACTAACATCATCTACTCTATAGAACTCACATATAACTTCAAATACTGATTCAGTAATACTTTGTTCGAGATTATCTTCCCACTTATGAATTCTGTTCCACTCAAATGACATATTGTTCTATCTCCTCAGCTATTGCTAGTATTTGTTCATCATTTAAAAAATTTTCGATCACCCAATCTACAAGAGTAGGCTTTTCAAATATACTATTGGTATCTTCATATGTACTAGCTGAAATAGTATTCATCCATATTACTAGATCTGGATCAAAAGTATTTCGTAGATGTCTAGTAGGACAAACAAAATCACATATAACAGTTCTGTTATGGAAGTTTTCATAGTCAGCTAAAGTTTTCATACGACTAGCCTGTCGTTCTCTTCCTTCCAAAGAAAAGTCCCAATCGCTAGCCATAGTACGAACCGTATCTGCGTTATACCAAGCACATTTTAGATATTTTTGTAGGCGTTCTGCTAGGTACGTTTTACCAGCACCCGGCAGACCCATAATTAAAATCTTCACTGGACTTCACTATGTGCAATGTCTCGTTTGATTTCATCAACTCTACTATGTAGATAACTGATAGCAGTATGAATGTGTCCAGTATCTTGAGGTTGAAGTTTACTCTGTGCAATTGCAATCTCTTCCATTAACACAACAATGCGATCTACGTCTTCACTTATAAAATGATTAGTCATATTCTTTTTCCTTTGTAACTACTGATCCTGTTTCCATCCCATCTCTAATAATAGCCTGTAGTAGATTCCCTGCATATTCTTGCAGCTCTACATTATCTGGTGTTAAATCGAGATCGGGTGAAGAAACAATATGGAAGTTAAACGACATTACTCCTTCTTCACTTAGACTGATAGCACCAAACCGAAGAACAGTCTCGTTATAATTACCTGTTAACAGTCTAACATTCCAAGCCTGATTATCTTCACTAGAAGGAACAAGTTCATAATCTTGTAATTCAATCATATCAATTATACTACAGCCTCTTCAATTTGTTCCATATCTGTGTCTGTAGTATCCACTCCTAAATCGTGTACTATAGAATATTTCTTTCTGAGGAAATCTCCAAAGCCATCCTTAAAAATAGGAGTCCAGAACTCTTCTTCTAGAGTCTGTTTTTCTCGTACTTTCGGTTCAAGTAGTTCGCCAGTCTCCTGGTCAACCCTGCAATACCAACCATTAGATGGCTTAGCGACATATTTACCTTCGAGAGCAACGTCAAGCAGGCCAGACCACTCTTGTACTCCACCCTCCCAACTGACACTGATAGGAATCTTCGACTTTTCTTTAACATATCGAGACTTTTCTACGTTTATGACAAAGTGGTAACCTTTGATCTCAGTACCAACCTTATCTTGTTGTCGGCCAAGGATCCAAATGTTATCAGCCGAATAATAGATACCTGTACCACCAGACACAATTGCCTTAGGATACAAACCAATCTCTTGGTAAGTATGGTTGACAGCTACCAGAGGAATATCCTTCATATTTAAGTAAGGAGTAGTCATACGGAATAAGCCTTTAAGAGCTTTAGCTCGAGACATATCTGCAACTGACTTCTCATTCATAGTATCATCTAGTTCTTTTTTAGAAGCTAGATTACCAATAGAATCGATTACAGTAATAACTTTATCACCTCGCTCAAGACCTTCAAGCTGAGCAATAAGATCGAACTTCAATTCTTCTACATTAGTAATAGGCGTATGAAGAACACGATCAGTATCAATCTTAAATTGTTCGAAATATTCTTGAGGAGAACCAAACTCAGAATCATAAAAAAGCATCACAGCATCTGGATACTTTTTCATGTAAGCTGCAGCCATAATCAAAGCGAAAGAAGTCTTGAAGTGTTTAGATGGACCTGCTAAGACTGTAAGTCCAGGTGAAAGTCCGCCATCTACGGAACCAGATAAGGCAACGTTCATCATAGGAACGTCAGTAGGTACCATATCTTTCTTTGTAAAAAATTTAGATTTAGAAAGAACAGCAGTCTCTTTGAGCTTACTATTCTTCTTTAATTTATCCATTATACTCATATCTATCTACCCATATTTCTTGTCATGGTCTTTACCAGTACCATAATCGCCATCATACTTACTTACAGCTTCTGCTTGCCAACAAAGATACTGACCTACTCGGGTTCCAGGTTTAATTAACATAGGACCACAATTGACATGCATCACACCAGCCATTACACCTTCATAACCAGTATCATATAAACCACTAGTTAAGAATACCCCATTACGGTTTAGAGTAGATCTGGTTATAACAAAACCAGCTTCATTGTCTCCTACCTTAATATTATTTTCCATAATAATCTCATATGATCCAGGATCTAAATGCCAGTAGCCATCAGCAGATGTTGTCATTAGAATAGATCCTCGGTGAGATTTAGATTCTTCATCAATCTTAAACTCACCAGATTTAATCATAAATATTTTACCTACACGCAAGTCTACAGCATTAGGCTGCACGTCTCCATCTTGAATACTAGTTAATTCTGATGAGGAAGTCGAACTACCAATATTAATCATCGTCATTCGTTATATCCTTCTTATTAAGTTCATTTAATAAGAAGATAGAATAATGAATAATTTTCATAATATCTTTAGGATTCTCACCGTCCTTCTTACCAAAGCGCTTTACATATTTAACAATATTAGACATATAGGCTTCTTTAGCGATACCCATATCTTCCCAATCGTCCACTACATCACGGCCATTAGAACCACTATAGTGAGCAGTATATGTAGCATCTACATATTGTTTGATACCCGCTATAACTTTATCTTCGTTACGTTTATACTGAATCATTAGGACGTTCTCCATCACATAGCTTGTTAATGTAGTCTATATTATACATCACTATCTTGTTAATGTCAACATCTACAGAAGGACCCATATCAAAATCTACCTCAGTTTCAAACTTACCATTAACCAGTCCAGTAGGAGAATTATCAAACTTAATGTTGTTTAGTCCTGCCCACACAGCTGCAGATGAATCCCATGTTGCAATATTGCTAATGTATGGCCATAGCAGTTCAATCTCATTAGGTCCATCTACCATACCAAGACAGTGGAATCTGTTTGCAGCTCGTTGATCATCAAGTAGTCCACGCTCTTCAAGATCACGTAGGATTCCCCAACGAGAAAGATACCGTTGCAGTTTATTATCCTTCTCAACACCATAGGCATTAGGACAACCAAGAATTGACAATCCGATCCGATCGACTAATCTACTATTCAGAGCCCATTCCATTCCGTACATATAATCGTCATAATCCCCAATCTTAGACTGAGGTACAAAGAAAGTAGCATAGCCAGCATCCTTATATATTGGAGCTGTCTCTACACAAGCATCGATAGTTTTCTGAGCTGGCTCGCCAGGATAGTCAGACATAACAATCATGTCTGCTTTACAAAGCTCAGCCATAGGAAGGAGGTCGTCAGTAGAGTACATAGGACGACCCTGCTTATACATTTCAAAAGCAGAATTATCCATAATTTTATACTTGCCATCATTTAAGTTGGCATAGTAATTACGGTACTCTTCATCTTCCTCAACTAGATGAGCAAGGAGTAGATGAGCACCGTTACTGTGTGTGTAACCAGGAAGAAACGCCGTCGGCGCGATATGACAAAAGTCAATCATAATATACCTCTCAAAATATAATTCAGTTTATTTTATTTTATTTGTGGTGGATCTGTGGAAGTGGAACCATTGCCATGTGATCATCATGATGCACTTTAGCATACGAACGACCACCTTTACTCATTAAACCACCAAACTTTCCTGTCTTCTTTTGACCTTGGTGGTCATAAGAAACTGAACCGTTCTTACCAACAGATTTGAGGTGTTTACGTACCTCAGGGTGCTGTTGCTCCCTTATGTCTTTAAAGTCTTTCATTGAGCTCTCCATCATTGATATCCTCCTTATTTATATATTATTATACATTAGGAAAGGTCAAACGACAACCGTTTTCTCCATCTTCCGACACTTCAATTGCAATATCACGATCAGGATAATTCTTACGAACGTATCCAGCTAGCTCACGAGCCATCATTTCACAGCTCTTATAATCCAGTTGCATAATACCTTTATCATATAGAGACTCGAGTTCACGTTTGAATAGAATAAACTCTACATCACGATCATCATGCATTACTTCTAGTTCTACACGGAAGTGAAAGATATGGCGATGGGGACTAGCTAGAAACTCTACACCAGGAATATCCTTAGCTGCAGGATACTTATGGATTCCTTCTTTCTGGAGCGTAACCCAAATAAAATCTTTACTCTTCATATTCTTTTTTTCCTCTTCTTTCATTTTACGTTTCATATATTGTTCATGTCCTTCGTGGACAGGATAGCCCTTTTGGAAAACTGGTGAATCATCCATGCTTTGACACTTTCATAAAAGGCTGACGAGTCTTAGCTGTGAACTTCATATATTCCATACTATTATCATATATTTTTCTCATTTCGTCAACACCATACCAAACAATCCATCCAGTATTAGGATTTACATGAAAAATACGATCACATTTAACTTTAAACAACCAGTCTTTATGTACATAAAAGTTACCATATTGATCCATGTTATTCTTTACATCACACGAATAAAAATTAGCCCAGCTAGGTTTCCGGAATTCAATATCCCGACCTTCAATCTGAGCTTTGTAGTCACTCTCATGGTGCTTAGTTTCCCAACCCCATTTAGTAAATACTTTTAAGAGAAATTCTTCACCTAATCGACCTTTAGTACCTGTTGCACCAAAAGCCTCATCTAATGTAGATGTCCATTTATCAGTCAATCTAGTCATAATTAATCATCCTCTGCTAATAGGTTTGACCACCTTTTTAGCTTTTCACGTTTCACTTGTTCACGAGCTTCTATATCAGCCCAACTAATTAGATCGTATTCATGTGCAATGTTTATTAATGATATTACATCACCAATCTCATCTGTAAGTTCTTTTGAACTAAATTCTTTCCGACGAATATTCTTTGCACACGCTTGGACAAGTTCACCACATTCTTCCATTAAGATTGTTAACAACTCGTCTTGTGGGTGAGCAAACTTTCTAATCATCTTCAAGTCTCTTATCGACCATCTCTTCAACTACACCAAGTACTTCTGCTGCAATTAAAAAGATACCTGCCCACAACAGACTTCCATAAATGAGAGCGCCTCCAGCAATAAACCGGAGACCGCTCTTCACAAAACTTACATTCATATGGTTCATAATATTACCTATTGATATTTGCCATTACTTCTTTACGGAGACTTCCACCAGCTTCACTAAACGATCCTAAGCATGTAGCAGTCACGGTAGTAGATTGTGTATCTTTGATACCACGCTGAGACACACAAGTGTGTCCAGCATCCACAACAACCATTACATCTTGTGAATCTGTAATGAATGCAATTGCATGAGCAATCTGTTGTGTAAGACGTTCCTGTACTTGAGGACGCTGTGCAAAGTATTGTGTAACACGATTGAGCTTAGACAGACCCAGTACTTTTTTCCCGGGAATATAAGCAATGTGGGCATGGCCAATAATAGGACGTAGGTGATGCTCACAATCAGAAAACAGTGTGATATTCTTCTCAAGAACAAATTCATCATTACTAGAAAATTTATTCTCTACTGTTGTACATTTAGGAAAAGTATCATAACGAAGGCCACTAAAGATCTCATCCACATACATCTTAGCTACACGCAGAGGAGTTTCTTCTAGGGAATCGTCAGTAAGATCAAGACCCAACACTTCCAGCATATCAGCTGTCAGAGATGTAATCTTATTGATCTTCTCATCACGATCAGCTTTTACAGCTACTGTAATAGGAGTATTGATGCCGAGGGAGTCAAGATGCTTATTGACTGCCCGACCAAGTTCGGGATTATTCTTTGCCATTATAGGTTCCTTTTCAGATTTAGTTTAACGACGGTGGAAAAGGGGAGGACCGTCAGCCCGCGCCAGATAAAAACTCCGAAAGAGTACAACACCTGGAATACCTCGTTGTTCTTCATATTTATATTTAATCCTTTTCCCATGGAAATACTATCCATCTATTATCATCAATTCGTAACGATCTAGCATCTGTTTCAAAACAGGTTGAACATCTCTCAACCATACTAACATATTTGCCACCGTTGTACTCTTCTTTGATACTTTTGAATGTCTTACCAGTATCATTGATATCGTCGACAAAGACAACAGTTTTATTTTGATCTAAAGCAAATTTTATTCTGTCGTTAATTTCCTTTGTCTCATCATCTCTGGTCTGCCACTGAAGAGTTACCATAGGAATAGTAAGGGAATGTGATAGATGTACAGCTGGAAGTAAGCCACCTCTAGTAATACCAACGATTAAGTCTGGGTGCATTTTAGAAACGTCATGCTCAAGGTTGTGACACATTGACAAAACATCATCATAATCTAAGTAGATTTTAGCTTTAAACTTCATGTTCCGATTGCATTCCCAAACATATAACAGTGTAATCTACCAGATACGTTATAGCCTTTCTTAAAAGCTATCTCTGCTACTTCACCTGCAGACACTTCCTGTTCTTCTACAGTTGCTCCAACTGGCATTATATACACAGGCCAATCTACACCAGCAGCTCGGAAGTTAGCAATAACATCATCTAACTCGTCCCACTGTTCTTTCTTTGCACCCATAACAAACTTTAGCTGGCCTTCTGGTGTCTTCCATCTTTTATTGATAATATAACTCAACTTAGCATACTCAGCTACAACATCAGGTTTAATAGCTTTCTCAGGTTTCTCTCCAGCTACTGTCCACAGCTTAGGAGAGCAAGAAAAGAACAAAGGATTGCTATACAGACCAGGATTAGACATATAATCATAGAAAGCTGGTCTGAGCTTTTGTGTACCATTAGTCTCAAAAGTAACTGAGGAAGGAACATTCTGATCAAACTTAAAATGTTCCCACATCTCAAGGAAGGCATTCTGGCCAGTTGCCATTAGAGGCTCACCACCAGTAAAACACATATGAGCAGTTTGACCAGACTCCGGATGCTTAAATTTACCAGCAGGATTAGTCTCAGTCATTGTAGTCTCTTTAATAAGGTCTACAAGCTCACGAGCAGTCTTCTGACCCATAAGGTGCTTATATTTCTTAGACCATGTATAAGAACTATCACACCCTTTATCCCATACAGGAAGATCTTCAACTCTATCTACAGTTGAAGTATCAAAGTCTTGATATGGAAGCTCCCACGATTCTGGATTAGTAGGATCAATCTGACCAAAACCATCACATTGTAAATTACACAAGAAGAATCGTAGCCAGAGAGTCCACTGACCAGTATAGAGACCTTCACCCTGAATAGAGTTAAAGACCTCCGAATAGTAGTATTTTTTATCCAATTATTTTACTCCCAGTCCAATACCTTTAAAATAGAAATTAGTCATTACTTGTATTATTTGATTTTTACCCATAGAAGGGATCTTACGTAAAATATCATTATTGGGTGCACGAGCATTTTCAATGTTCTCGGTAGCTTTATTACGTAGATCATCTAAAGTAGCTGACTCAGCATACACAAAGAAATCCTTCATATCTCGTTCTGTTACTTTACGGCTGGCTTGTTTCATCTTTAAGCTCCTCTTGCTCTTCGATTTTGTATATATTATCCTTCATTTTTACTCAAAAGGCAACAAGAATATTCATTTTATTTAAAGTTTTTATATACAAATTCAATCGCACCATCAGCTTCTCTATCAAGTGGCCGATTCTCATACCAGTTACCAGTTTCTGAATCAAACTCTCTACATAAACGAGCTATCTCGGCTGCAGTAATTGGATAGTTTCGTTTTACAGCATTACCAGCAATAGCTACCATAATCTGATACATCTTACGATACCAGCCAGTCTTACTTATGAACCTATACTCCTGTTCGAGCTTACGAGGAAAGAAAGGACAGTCTTTATATGATGTCCAATGGATATCTGTATTGTCTAGTTTATTCTTTCTGTGCTCAACAATCTGCTTCTGCAGTTCTTCTGGTAGTCTATCAAAGAAGTTGTTTAGTGTAGCTTTCTCAGCCATAGGGTGCTTGAATATTAATTCACTAGGATCAATAGCAGTCCCGTCAGAATGATGGAATATGAAGTTATTAGCATCAGTATATGTTGCAGGGACATAATACATCCGAGATAAGTCTTTAGTCTGCTTATCTCCGAGCTCATTGAGCTCCGATTGGAGAGCATACCAGAACTTTTTGATACTAGAGTTCTCAACTGGTACTGTAAGTGGAAATACAAGTCTAAACTTGGGAGTAGCGCTCGTGCTGCTAGCAGTAGAATAACAAATAAAATTATAATGAGCAAACTGTTCCATAAGATCATTCTTTAAGTCTCCTTTTACTTCATAATCATCAACATCGACTGCACACCAACCAGCCCATTCGACAACAAGTTCATTCTTTCTAGTAGCTCCTGGCTGGAATACAGCAGGAGATATTAACTCAGCGTTTTGTTTACCTTTAAGAGGTCTCTCAGATAGCTTATAGAAAAATTTAACAAAAGCATCCCACCCATCGACATCAATCCGACGGTGAGTTTTATTATCGTAAACATATCGTTGCTGCTTATCCCACCAGCGTGGTGACTCAAATACAGTTAACGAATACATCATACAAAGAAGTCCTCCAGACTAGCTTTAGGTTCATGACTCCACCCGACAGCTTGAAGAATAGGTTCAAGCGGATCTAAGAAAGTCTTTTGATATTGTATATTATAGTCTATATACGGATGAAGGTCAAGCTCTTTCGGTAAGATGCCAGGATAAGATATTACATTTTGTTTGATAGGATTAGGTGTCTTTAGATAACAGAATTTTATCTTCTCACCATCATTAATCTTCTCATATCTCTTTGTTAGTTTTCTCTCATTAATAAAATGATTATACAGTAGAGAACCACGTACATGGATGGGAGTAGAAGCTACTTTTATGAAATCATTACCTTCCCTATACATCTTATTGAAGTGGGGTGCACAGAATATATTATCAGGATGTGAAAACTTATCTAGTTTTTTACACCCTCTTGGAAAAGAGACTTCTTCTGGTGTTGACTGAAAGAACTCTTTCTTAAAGTTTGCAATAAACTGTTGTACATCATCTTCAGAGTTTTCTATGATAACTTTGAACAATTCTTTGAACTTGTCTCTAACAATCTGAGGTGTCGACGACTTGATAGCCTCAATCCCCATAATCTTTAGTTTAGGTTCAGCATATTGTACACCTTCGTTATTGAGAACATTCAAAAAGTATCTTTTCTTAGCAACCCAGATACCTCTATCAGCAATAACCTCACGAGACATCTCCATACGATTCTCAAAGACATTCATCTTTTCTGCTAATCTATTATATGATTTCTCCAAGATGTCTTCAAAGTGTTCCTTAGTAATCTTATCTAGGAAAGCAGTAGGATCTTTAGGATTAAACTTCTTAACAAGAGGATCCATGTTAACATACAACGAATCGGTATCCATTGCAATCACATAGTCTACATTATCAGTTTTCAAGAGATTATTCATCTCTATGTTAATAGATTTCTCAGCCCAACGAATAGACAACTGGCCAGAAGTAGTAATCGCTTCTGCTACATTGTTATCGAAATATCTGAAGTGAGCATTACCAAGAGCACCATACAAAGAGTTCATCAGAATCTTAATAGACATCTGCTGGTTCTCTAACTGGTTGACTTTAGCTTCTAATGCTTTCGTTGAACCCTTCTGAATCAGTTGCTGAGTCTGTAGCATCTCATTCTTAATATCACGACGTTCATTATAGTACTTCTTAATAATAGCAGGAATAATGCCTTGACGTTCTTTAGTAAAACGAAGGCCAGTAGCTGCCATAGTAGTATTATCAGGGTTGGCGGTATGGGTATCTTCTAGAACGCTATCAACATCAACTCCGGGAATCCGTCCATCAATCATAGTCTCAATGCTCATATTATACTGAACAATTAGATTAGGATACAACGAGTTTAAGTCAAAAGAAACTACCCAGTCATGTAAACCTACTTGAGGATCCTTTACATAAGCTCCAGGGAACTTTACTTTAGTCTGATGCCTACGAGGAGGGACAGCAACATTCATTTTATTTAGAATACGATATATAATCGAATCCCAGATCTGTGTAGTACCGAAGGTGTCAGCATAGTTAACTCCACCACGATAAGCCATAGTCATAGCTAGAGTAATCAGACCCATTTTTTCTTCGAGTCGATCAACAATCTCAACATCTCTAATATTATAATCTACAAACTTCTGAAAGTCTTCTTTATATAAAGCGTGCAAACTACCATGTTCTTCATATGATAACTTACGCTCTCCCAAAACAACATGAGCAATATGATCTAATTTATATGACTCTTGCTGACCATAGGAATAACCAAATTTCTGAAACAGATCATAATAGTCAAGCTGCTGAATACCTACTAAGTCGTATGCTATGTTTGTACGACCAGCTATAACAATATCCCTTTGGTTAATTAGTTTCCAAGGAGACATCTTCTTATATACGTCACCACCAATAATCTTTTCAATACGTCTCACCAGATATGGAATATCAAACATTCGAGTATTCCATCCAGTAACAATATCTGGACAATGTTTAGGACTAAACCAAAACTTTAGAAAGTCAGTCAGAAGTTCTTGTTCATCTGCACACTTATTGTAAAGGATATTATGAGTGTCAGCAAGAATAGATTTGTCTGTATCATAATCATACAGACCCCACACATAGTAATTATTATCAATGTTGTTTTTACAAGTAATAGTAATTACAGGATGAGCAGCTTCCTCAACAAAAGGAAAACCATCATCAGATGCTACCTCGATATCGATCGTAGTAACATTTACATTATCTCTATCAAAAGGGATTTCATCTGGATACTCACTAGCAATAAACTGAGTTATATAATTGTCTGTTCCATACACTTTAAAGTTAGGAACATCTTCATAACGATTATATAACTCTCTAGCAGCTTTCATGCTGTCCATCAGATGAGGCTTCAGTCGAATCCCATCAGGAGAGGTCCAACCGGTGTTCTCACCAGAGGGAAGGAATAGCGTGGGTTGAAAAGGATATCGACGTGAAACACGTTCACCATCTTCAATCCCACGATATAGGATACTATTACCGTAACGGTTTACTGATGTATAATAATTCATTCTATAATTATAGTACAGTTGTCTATAAAAATCAACAATTATCTACACAGGAATTTCAGTTAATTCCATAGCGCGCATTCTCTGCACAAGTCTATCTGCTCTGTTGGTCACTTGTTTGTACCAACGAGAATCCACCATCTGATCAGCAGCTTCTGTCCAATCGCGAGCATCTACACCACGTTTCATTCCAACGAACTTAGCAAGCCGCGGACGTCCCATGTTAAAGAGCATATTGGCGATAATAAGTTGGACTTCTCCAGGCAAGTCGTCGAAGTCTTCGTACAGCTTCCTACATTCGTCAATGACGATTGCAACATCTGTATCGAAACATGCATTGACTCTATCCTCACTGACTGACGTTCCAACAGCCATGCCATGTTCTGGATCTGAATCCAAGACCAAGTGACCGATACCAAAAGTAGGCAGACCAAGATGGTCGAGATAAATCTCATACTTAACTCCCTCGTCAACCTTTAATTCTTCTCGTAATTGTTCTAAGTTCATTTTTATTCTCCATTATAATTTAAGGGAGCAGGTTTCCCTGCTCCTCTTTATTTATCCTAAGAAATCATTCTCTTCTTTAGTGTAGGGCCACATTTTACAGTTGACCTAAAAGAGCTTTTAGTTTCTTTTTTGATTTACCCATTGCTTTAGCTTTAGCAATTGTATCTTTATTTGATACATCATCACCTACTACAACAAGGCCAATCATGCCCATGCCTTTGTGTGGTGTGCACCAGTAATAATAGATACCAGGTACTTCAAAAGTTATAGAAACTTCTTTACTATTTTTAGACTTCTTTGGAAGATTTGCTCCATTTGGACCTGCAATCATTTCGACATTATGGCCCTTTGAAGTAGGTACCCATGTAATCGTTTCACCTACATCGACTCGAGCAATATCTTGGCTATATACCATCTTATTGCCTTCATCGTCTTTATTAAGCATTTCAATGGTAGACGCGTTCGCAGAACCAATTGTAAACATAACAACAAATATTGCTAGATAAAAAGTAAGTAAATTCATTATAGGTTAAACCTTCCGTGTGTTAGCTCTCGTTGACGTCTTTCTAGGTCAATCAAGTCTGTTGATTTAGCTAAGTACTCTTCCATCTGTCTTTGTTGATAGGACATGTGTGTTGACGTAATTAAATTTTTTAACCATTTAATCATTTTTAAATTCCTCATGAATTGATTTAATAGTATTAGAATTTAATTTTGCTAGGCATGTATAATATTCGTCTTTTCTATACTCGCCATGATGGACTAGCATTTGAGCGATATTTTTATTGGCTTCTGTTTGTCTTGCGACCATATAGCCAACCATAATACTTCGACATGTTTTCTTAAAAAAATTGCTGATTACCTCAAAGAGATTCAGCCCTTGTAGTGTTAAGGTTGTCATTGTTTTCTACCCCGTTTGTGATTAAAATTTTACGGGGACGCTTTTCATCAGGGATAATTCGCTCTAGGCGAATTGCTAATAGACCGTCCTGAAGATCTGCTCCTTTAACTTCTACAAATTCAGAGAGTCTAAATGATCTCTCGAATTTACGACCGCTAATTCCCTTATGTACATACATTTCTTGATTACGTCTTTGATCGCGATTACCTTTTACGGTAAGAATGCCATCATGCATAGTAATATCAATATCAGATTCTTTGAAACCAACAACTGCTAGTTCAATCAAATATCGATCGTCTGCTAAGTGTACGACGTTATGTGGTGGATAATGGTCTTTCTTGTGGGACTGAGCCATACGCTCCAGATCATTAAAGATGTGATCGAATCCTACAAATGCACCACGCGGGAAAGTAAGTGTGTTATTAGTCATATTGACCTCCAATAAGCAAGGTTGTAGATGGACCCGCACAATGCGGCATCCTGTATTATATATAATATTTTATTTTAGAAAGTCAACAAGGACTTAAATTATTTTATAATATCAATTATACAATATATGTAGAAAGTAGCAACAGCACCTAGTAAACAAGTAATAGTAAACAATTCGATATCATCTTTTCCTTTGAAGAAATCTTTTATTTTATTCATGCTCACCACCAGCACCTCTACCCAGACCACCAAAGTACTGAGGCTTGCGTCGAGCTGTTTCGAACGTTCCTACTGTAATACATATACCTGCTAATAGAGCAACGTGCGCAATTGCACTAATGCCGAACACTGTCCAACTACTAACAATAAAACCAAATATAATACACCACATCCAAGCAAGAACTTGAAGTACCATATGTCTAGTGTTTAGATCTGGAATGTGACGCAAAGGATTGATACTAGCGTTCATCACAGAATTCCAAGTATTAACAATAAAACTACTCATGGGATATATTCCTTTTTCAAAAGTTACTTTCAATGGATAATGTGCCTCCACACTATCCTTAAATTCTATAGCATCATATAAACTAGTAAATCTACCGACTACTACATGGTCTTTAAATTTACCTGTAATCTTATACGAACTGGTTAGCGATTTCCAAAATGACATAACCTTAATACAAGTTATATTCAAAGTTTTGGGTTTCATCATTAATGTGTACCTGTTTAGCACCATTTCTAATATGAAAATGAGTTGCCATGGGTGTCAACGGTGATAATGTAATCAATCTATCTACATTATTTTCTTTTGCCCACTCACTTAGTTTATTAATAACTTCTTTACCTGCACCACGCTTTCGTGACCATACTGTGTAGGCAATAGCAATGTTTTTTGATTCCGGCACCCTTGACATATAATCCATTTCTCTTACTGTAAATGGTACTTCAGGACAAAATGCAATACAAACAATTGCTTGAATTTCATTTTCATATTTAAGACCCAATATCTTTCTACCATGAGCAATTCTAAAATCTAGAGTTAATTCTGGTCTAACAGGATCTTCAGACACATCAACGTCCTCTAGTTCAACAAGTTCAGAACCTTTTACCCATTTAAAAAAGCCGTCTATTTTATCTTTATATTTTTTCATCTAATAACTATTGAGATTTGTTTCCAATATTATATTTTGGGCACAATTCCCAATTGGCTTTATCCTTGTACGGAATAATTTTAATCTGTCGTAATGGTGCGAGAGGTTGTGATCGTTCTTTATTTTCGATTGTAAGCAATCCCCAATCACTCATCAGAGTAGAAATAGTATTCCTTCGTGCTAGATCATTTTCTTCTAAGTTAGATTTTTTACCGTCTAGTAGAAATAGCTCTTTAAAATGCACAATAAAATATCTACCTTGCTTATGCAAGATATGACACGACTGATATAGCTTGTTGTCTTTTCTTGACGCTACACCGATGCGAGTTAGAGTTTCTTTAATTTTAAGGAAATCGTCTGGCTCGTTTAGAGTTACTTCTAGCATGTCGCCAGGAGTCCACTCAATTAATTTATTTTCTTCCACCTTTGTAAACCTTCTTCTTCAATAAGTCTATTTGTTCATTTGTAAGAAGGGTCAAGGCCTGGCGAGCTTTTTCATTGCTGTAACCATAATATGCTTTAACTACTTCCACATCACCGAAAGTTTCAGGTTTAATCCATTTGGAAAACCGTTTTTTCTTTCTAACTATATTTAGTAGAAAAGAAAATTGGAGCTTTGGATCCAGATGATGATGTATATTCATTTCGTTAGCCATCAATACAGTATCATTAAAATACGATAAACTACGATTAACCATAAAAGCATTATACTGCTTTTCAGTAATATCGTCAACTATAAGGTCTTTCTTAGTTGTATTGATAGCATTTAGGAATTGAAACGGATTAAGCGAATTCGACATTAGCCATTATCTCCGTCATACATGCAACTACATTAAGTTCATGATCCGCAACAAATGCATTCTTATATTGATAGTCAGCAAGGATAAGAACAAGTTGAGGAATAGATTGTGGTTGAACTTTCTCCGACATCTGATCATAGACTCCACGGAAGATAGCAGATGCATCTGTGTCAATATTGTTGACCACCCACGAACGCATTTTCTTAAAGTTTTTATCTTTTAAGTAATCAAATAGATCACCAAAAGATCCCCCTATAATAGATGTACTATTAGCAGTAAAACCTACAACAGAATGACGCTGTAGTTCGTTAAGAATTCTACGCCAGTCAGGTGCATGTTTAATAATAATAGGAGGCAATAGTTTCTCATCATACTCAACTCCTTCACTATCCAAGATATACTTAGCCCGCTCAAAGAATTGTTCAGCAAGCTGTACCATATCCTTCTTACTTGTATTAAATTCATATACACCACAACGAGAATGAAGTGGCTCAATAATACGATTCTTAAAATTACAAGTGAGAATAAAACGACAGTTATTTGCAAACTCTTCGATAAAACCACGAAGAGCAGGTTGAGTAGATTGAGGATTTAGATAGTCAGCTTCATCAAGTATTACTACTTTGACTCCACCTTGTAGAGAAACAGAAGAGGCAAATTGTTTAATCTTCCCACGAAGAGTATCAATATTACCTTCTTCTGAACCATTGATAATAATGTAGTCGAGATCTAATTCATTACATAGAGCTTTAGCTACAGTAGTCTTTCCGAGACCAGCAGTACCAGTAAAAAGCATATTAGGCAATTCACCAGTATCTACTAGCTTCTGAAAGGTTTGCTTGAGACCATCTGGTAGGATAGTCTCAGCTATACATTGAGGGCGATACTTTTCAACCCAAAGAAAATCATTCATTTACTACTCCATAACAAAACATAATTATATCACAAATTCACGAGTAAGTAAAGGAATTATTCAGCAGCAGCATCCTCTGCTGGTGCATCTTCTTCTACTTCCATAGCATCTTCTTGAGTCATCTGCTCACAGAGCTGGATAACTGCGATACACTGATCGCGAAGAGTACCAATAGTCGAAAGTTCTTCACCTTTGAAACCACCACGCTGAGTGACAGCATCAATAACAGCAACCATTGAACGGCTACTACGATTTGCAAGTTCTTGCAATTGTTCTACATTTTCAGACATTTTTAAACTCCAAATTTAGACGTCTTTTCAAGTGCAATCCAGTAAGTGACATCGATGTCTTTATTTTTGAATTGCGTGATTAGTTTAGAGGAAATCTCAACTTCATAATCTCCAGGTAAGATTTTAAGATTTCCAATGTTAAGGATAAAGTTAAAAACTTCATCCGACTTAAATTCACCATCAATATCTATTGAATAAGAGTTCGAGGTGAGGTTCTGGCTATCGACCACAGAAAGACTAAGGATACCATCCTTGCCAGAAATAGATAACTCCGAATGCCCTAGAGCAGATGCGGCGCGCTTGAGTTTATTCAATGTGTCATTATCAAGAGTAAATTTCACATCTGCCTCAGGCATATTAATATCTTTTTGTGGTGTAGTCAAATTATCTGCAGAAGAGAAGAAGTATTTGACTTTAGACCTGCCGGTGGAATCACCGACATTTACATACCCATCTTCAAATTTAAGACGAGGTGTATCTACCAGCGATAGTACGCCGATAAATTCGTTGAGATCATAGATCCCAAAATTATTATCAAAGGTTTCTTTTAGAGTAGCTTTAGCTAGAACAGTACGAGCTTCACTAATTGTCTTCAAGACATTACCTTGGTTAATCATAATATTCTGATTAATACCAGAAAAGTTCTTCAACACTTGAAGAGTACTTTCATTCAATTCCATTATAAACTCCACTTTTCACAATTAGGTATATTATAGTATACATTACATCAAAAGGCAACAAGTTATTTAATTTTACTAAAATTCTTTTCTTTTGTAAACTCAATCTTTGAATCAAACTTACCATCTAAGATTTCACCCTTATGGGATATGACAAAGATGTTAGTATCGTCTCCGAGAGTATTTAGAATCTTTAGAAGATTCTCTACACCATCATGATCAAGTGAAGAATCAAAAGTTTCATCTAGTAGCAAAAGATTGGTAGCTACCGAGTTCTTCATTTTTGCAATGTGTCTCCACGTAAACAAGAGCGCTAGATCAATACGTTGCTTCTCTCCTTCTGAGAATGAGTCATATGTAAATTCGTCACGGTGACGAGATCTAATAGTCTCTTGAAAGGCTTCATTTAAGTCGAAGTGTACAAAGAAGTCAAGAACCTGTAGATACTGATTAACGAGTTTATTTATTACAGGTAGATACTGTTTAATAATTTTTGTCTTGATACCAGTATCCTTAAGCATTTCTGCTATGACACTATTGTATGAATACTGATCAGACAGTTGTAACTTCTCTTCGAGTAAACTATCTTTCTCAGAGATATATGCAGCTAGTTCTTCTTTAGCTGTTTCCAGATCTGCTACCGCTGACCCAGCATTCTCTTCTTCGAGGGATCTAATGCGATCTTGTAATCTAGTAATTTGTTTATTATTAGAATGTATACTAGATTGCTTCTCTTTTATCTCAGTAAGAGAATCGTTATATCTTTTTAAACTATCTTCAACAGCAGTAGACTCAATGGATGCACGATCCATTGCAGATGTTAGCTCTCTAGCTTTCTCTTTAGCTTTACTTAGTTTACTATCTCTAAGGTCTTCATTTATTTCTTGAGAACAAGTTGGACATTCTTTATTATTCTCATAAAACTTTGCATCCTTTACAACAGTTGACATCTGCTGCTTGAACTGAGCACTAAACTGTAGAAGCGATTGTTTCCTATCGTGTAAAGAATTTATTTCTTTCTCGATTGGACCTTGCGACTTTTCAACTTCGGAGGAGAGTTTTGAATTTTCGGATTGAAGTTCTTCTGACTCTTCTTTACTTGATTGAATTTCATGTTTGTTTTTTGATATGTTTGCATTTGTTAACTCCTTAACATCTCTAATGTATTTATTATGAGATTCTATCTGATTTTTAGATAGATCGAGTTTATAAGTAATATCCTTAATTAAATCTTTCAGTGAACTGTTCTTTTCTTTCAATAGAACATTCATCTTTGAAAAAACATTAATATCCAGAAGATCCTCAATAACATCTCTTCTATGCGTCCCAGCTAGTTGCATAAAGGGAATGAAGGAGGAGGAGCCCAACACAACTACTTGATGAAACGACTTATGATTAAGTTTCAAGATGTTTTGCTCGAGGATCTTCTGGTATTCTTTAGCATGGGAAGACTGATTAATCATCGTGTCATTCTTCCAGATCTCAAAGAGATTAGGTTTCAATCCACGTACAATTTTAAAGTCAGCATTCCCAATACTAAATTCAACCTCAACAACACATGCTTTTTGATTAATACTATTAAGCAGCTGTGGCTTATTAATATTACGATGCGGCTTGCCAAACAGAGCGAATGAAATAGCATCCAACATGGTGGATTTGCCTGCACCGTTATGACCTACAACAAGTGTAGATCTAGAGCTGTTGAGATCGATCTCGGTAAATGAGTTGCCAGTCGACAGAAAGTTCTTATAACGAATTTTTTTGAATTGAATCATGCAATTTCCATAGCTTGTGCTTCAGTCATTAGTTCACGCATCTCAACTTTGATTCGATCTTTATCCAAATCAGTATCAACACCTTCAATATAATCATCCACCAATTGACCCGTATCGTCAACAGCTAATCCTTCATCATCTACATTTTCGCCAACAAATTCATTAAAATTCTCAGCAATCTTTAGCTCGTGAATATTACGGTCTTGAATACGATCGATAAACCTATCAAATACAAATGTATCCGATTTATTCACTACTACTACCTTAACAAACTTATTATCTAAGTTGCTTACATCATAACTATTATAATCTATTTCGTTGTCATTGTAAACAATTTTTTCGAATAAAGTATGGGGATTGTAGATCTTTTGTATATCACGTGTTTCTGTATCTACAATGTGAAAGTACTTTTTGTTACCAGCATCTGACCAAAAGAACTCCATTTGGCTACCCAGATACCATACATTATCTTGACGAGATGCTGTATGGAAGTGACCAGACATAACAAGTTCAAACTTATTGAATAGTTTATGATCCATACCACCATGATGTTGTACACCAGGCATCATATCAAAACCATTGAGCTCGAGATGAGCACCAAGCCAGTCAGCCTTACAGTCACGAATAAAGTTCATAGACCGCTCATAATTATCTTGACATATCCAAGGTAAAAGAGCTAACTTTAAAGATCCATATTCCATAACAGTAGGTTCCATAACAATATGGATCTCGTTCATATAATGACCTAGACACTCTTTAAGAGCATTAAGCTCGTTAGTATTCTTAAAGTAAGTGTCGTGGTTCCCGGGAATGATATCCATCTTCATTCCACGTTTCCTGATTTCATTAAGGAAGTGTTTGCGATTGTGATTGAGAGCCTTGAAGTTTACAAACTTTCTATGATCGTAGTAATCACCTAGGTGTACGATCTGATCAATACCTTGTTTTTCACATTCTGGAAAGAAGACATTCTCATAGAAGTCTTTTGCATTATTTAAAAATATTTCAGATGAGTTTCTAATACCACAATGGGTATCATTCAGAATTGCTATCTTCGACATTAGGTTTAGTCTCCGCAGAATCAACGATAAGGGCATCTAAGCCTCTATTAACTTTTTTCATAACAATGTAATCATCATGTACTACGTATTCGACTGTATCACCTACATCGAGGTGTAAATTCTCTAGGATCTGATCTGGTACATTGAATACTAGATCTTCACCTTCTTCTACTACTGTTGTTGTATAGATTTTCATACTAAAAATTCTCCTAGATCAGAGTCTGCAGTTTGAGTTCTCTTCTTACGCTTTTCTTCTTTATTAAATTCTTTTACCTCAATGTCGAGAGTTTTAACTTTATCAATTCTGTTACGTAATGTATCAACAAATGCACCAGCTACCTGGTTAGACATTTCATCACCGTGTTCGTTAATTAGAAAGTTTTCAATTCCAGATTTTGTGAGGTATTTCATTTTAATATCTTGTTGCTTTTTCTCTTTTGCAATACGTCTCAGAAACGCATACCATACAATTTGAGTAAAATAAGCAAACGCATTAGGTTTCCCAGTACGTGTAGCTGCTTCAAGATTATAATTCAGAATAGCTTTGAGACAATTCTCAACCGCATCCATTACCATTTCTTCGCGATATGTATAACCAATGAAATTAGACTTATGAGATAATCCCTCAGATATCTTTAAGAAACACTGAGCAATATAATCTGGAACCTTAGGAACTAAGATATCATCTTTTTGACATTCGTTAACTATAGTCACATAGTCTACAACTGCTTGAGAAAACTCTGCATTATTCACGTAGTGAATGCTTTGTCTCTTTTGCCTAGCCATAGAACCTCCTTCATGTTAAAATTTTATTATGATTATTATACAATACCTTTGTGGATAAATCTACTGCTAATTTTTATATTAAGATAAAAAACTAACTGTTGACAAACCGCGGAAAATCGTATATAATCCTTATAGTGTTTAAGGGAGCCATAGGGGGGGAGGCTATCTAATGCATCCGGGGCTTAAATTTAATGATGTTCTCAGGTCTATCTGAGTCATTATCATATTCTCTTTCTACACCTAGTTCTTGTTCTTCAGACAATTTATACATGTATTCATCAAAGGCATCTTCATCCATCTCTTCAGCCTTTTTAGCAACATCATCAAGAGGGAACGATTTATGTTTTGCATTAGCCAATGACACTACACTTGTCATATACTTTTCTACAACTGAGTCAGCTGGGTTAAGCTCACCAATGACATGTACAGAATTAATTGTTTGTAACTCATCCGGATCATCATTGAACAACATCCAAGGTCGAAAGGCAAAGAATCTAACTCCTTTTGAATAATCTTCTACATTGATTATTTTCAGAGCTCTACGAACAATAATATTAGATGTATCATCATTATCCCATTCTAGAACTTCACAGATGATTTCATCATCATTTGTTAACTTAAACTGTTTTATTTCACTTGTCATATCTTTACCTTATAGGTTTTATGCATGAATTTTTCTTTATCGTATATTTTTAAGCGTTCTTCTGAATGGGAGAGCGTAAAGTTTTTTCTAGCTTTCCATGATATATTATCTATAAGGTCATATAGATTTGTTTCTTCATTATTATCACTCTTTCGCAAACCTCTTCCGATACTCTGTAATACTCGGATTTGTGATTTTGACGGGGAAGCAAAAATAATATTGTGTAGATTCCTGATATTAATACCGGTAGAAAAAGTACCAAGAGAAGCCACAATAATGGCATCATTCTGTTTTTCAACAATACCTCGTATAGCTTCTCTATCCGAAACGTCTGTGCCTCCAGATACAAAAAATACTCTGCGTCCTTCTTTTGCCTTTTCTTCAATCAAATTGAATAGTGGCTTACCGTGCTTTTCAACATAGTTATATAGTACTAGAGTATTACCTTTTTGATCCAGAGCTAAGTTCCGAATGAATTTATTCCGGCCATCATGTGATACGATGAAATCAATTTCTTCTTGGTATGTTCGTTGACCGAAGTCTCTTTTTGTTTGATCATCATATTCCATAGACAACCGTTTGATTGATAATTTTGCGAGAGTGTTGTTATCTTGTAAGGCTCTAGTGGTTGTAACTTTATATATTCGTCCAAAGAGACCTTGTAAGACCAGCTCATGTGTTTGAGCTCCATCGAGCGTTCCTGTTGTACCATATCGATATTCCGCTTCTTCTGCTTTGTTCATAATAGACATTAGCGACTTTGATTTGAATCCGTGGCATTCATCACCAAATACTGTACCATATTGTTTAAACCAAGCCTTAGGTAGTTTATATATTGATTGCCATGTACTAACTACTATCCGCTTATCAGTAGTCTTATCTTTACCTGAATATATCTTATGTATGTTACTATCTACATCATAACCATATTCTCTAAAATCGTTATTCATCTGTTCTACTAATGATGTCGTAGGCACAATGATTAGTACTTTTTTAGAATGGTTTAGCAAGTACCATCTCATGAGTGCGTATATGATAAGACTTTTACCAGATCCAGTAGGAGACAATAATACCGCTCTCTTTCGTGATATAGCTTCACCAACGCAATCAAACTGATAATCTCTCATAGGAAACGGTAATGAAATTTTTTCAACAAAATCCAACAACTCATGTGGATCTATTTCATTTCTTTCATGAGGATCTCCGTATGGAGAAGATTCAGTCTCAATCAAATAGTTTCTATTCTTTGCAAACTCTTTGAGGTGGTAGAACAATCCAGCTGGCAATTCACCAGTCATGATATTGAATAAGCGAATCTTACCATCCCACACTCTATTGCGAAACGCAGGCATGAACTTATATCCAGGAACAAAAAACGAAAAAAATTCGTTTATTTCTTGAGCTGTTCCGCTATCACAGTTTACCCATATGTTAGCGTGATTTAATTTCCTGACTCGAATTGTTTCCACTTAATCATGTTTCCAATAGTTTGATGTCGCCAATTTATGTTGTTGACAATTTCAGTAACAGTATCTATAATGTTTTTATAGTATTGAAGTTTTAGTTCTGATTCTTGAATCTCTGGATCACTATCATAGTAATAATCCATCTCTCCCTTTAGAACCTTTAGACCATCAAATGGATCAGCTTCCCAACCAAGAGCCTCAACAGCCTCTTGATCCATCTTACCATTATAATAGAGCCATTTTTGTTTCAACAGTTTTTTCTGCTCAAACTCAGATTTCTTGAGTTGGAGTTTGTATGTCGATAAAATTTCAAGATATTTAGCATGTAGCGATGGCATCATGCGAGAAGATTCGTCTAATTTATTATCGTCAATAATACAGTCTTTAGCCCACATTTCGTGGATACTTTTCAAATCAATCATTACTATTCCATACTATATGTTATATCGTTATTATTTATGCTTCCTAATATACCATATGTTATCAGGGCCTACAGCATACATCTTATTATACACTTCTTCAACCGCTTTGACAACATCTGGAAGATCAATATCATGACCTGCAATAGTACCACCAGGTCTTACTTTTGGAGCCCATGCTTTGATATCTGCAGCAACTGCTTCATAGTGATGTCCAGCATCAATAAAAACATAATCGATTGATTTATCATCAAACTGCTTTGCAGCTTCGACTGTAAGATCGCGGATCAATACAGCTCCATTCTTATCAGCAAATTCTTTTAATGGACCATACCAGGGTACAATAGGTTCTTTCAAAAGTTCTTCTGAAGTAGTAATTCCCTTTTGTTTTCTCCATATCTTATCATCAGAGAATACATCAACGCCTACATGTTTATAACCTGGACACGATTTAACAAGATGTACGAAAGTAGGTCCACGTAATACCCCTAGTTCTACTCCAATTTTATATTCATTATTTTTAATTAAATTCTCAAGCCAAAATCTTCTAGTAATCATAATTTATCCTGCTAAATTTTTAGTAATATTAATAGATGAGGTTCCATCTACATTAGTAGTATATGTTGCACCAACTAACTCAAAATAAGAAAATCTAAATGATGCACCAAAGGTAATAAATGTTTCCCCACCAGCTGTTGACTCAAATTGAATGTCTGTCAATGCGGTTGGAATACAATCTATATATCTAACTTGTTTTGTCTTGTTATTGTGACTAGATAATATAGTCAGAGTCATATCTGCAGCAGTTGGTGGCATTGTACCAGCCTGATACGCTGGGGTTTCAACTTGATCTAATATCCTACGCATCCACGAATACATTTCATCATATGACTTCATATTCTCGTCTAATAGAATGTTAGCTTGTAGTTCATTAAAAGTAAGTTTATCACCTACAAACGGAACACTTTGCAACTTTTTATAAGGAACCTCTACTGCATTGAGCATCATACCAGGATGTACAAAACTCTGACAAAAGAATTCAAGATTTGGATAATTTTTACGATCTAACGAAATCTTAAACGACGTAGGTTGTAGATAGTTAAAGTTATCGGTCAATTCAGCCATATTAAGTTCCTTTACTTCCAACCGGTTTGCAAATATATTCTATAGAATCCCAAGCTCCATCAGTTGGTATTTCTACATATTCTATTAGCATTTCATTACATTCTTCTTTATTTTTAAACCACTGAACATCTTGTTCAACGCAAGTTGAACCTATACAAACCGTTAAAAATATATGCCATATGATTTCCATACAACTATTTATACAAGTTATATCCACAAAAAAAGGGTGACCGAAGCCACCCTTTGTAGTATATGTGCCAGAATTAAGCACCCAGGATGTGATCAACCCGGAAGATTCTGTAGTACTGGTTAGTCTTAGCTGTTGCCAGACCGGATGCAGGAGCTGATCCAACGAAAGGATTAGAGACCATGCCGTAGCGAGTCTTAAAGCCAATCTT
>PDMX01001399.1_pt1 | contig 24998 bp, 22 predicted proteins | sample 1515501 | NCBI WGS metagenome assembly PDMX01 (sample SAMN07343022, study PRJNA328102) | Marine metagenome, whole genome shotgun sequencing project. | biome: marine; feature: bay; material: water; isolation source: viruses from water sample < 0.22 micron filtered, nuclease treated ...
ATAGAATACAATCCATGTTGATTGAAAACTTTAAAGGATACTCTGTACAACAACCTGAACTAGGAACCCTCAAAGTAGAGGAAGTAGTTAGCTCAGATTATTTCTTTTCTTAACGTAAGGATTACAAATGAAAAACAAACAAACATATAATACAGGCAAAGGCTATGAAATCTTTGAAGACCTAGAGAATAACGTAGTAGACTGGGGATGGGCTAAGGGTATCCTTACTGATGCACCCCCAAGTATGGAGCGTAAGCTTAAACAATTCTCTAAAACAGAAGAAGAAGTAATCGAGTTGTTTGATGCTATCAAAGCTGAAGACAGAGAAGAAGCTATAGATGCTATAGGTGACATACTTGTTACACTAATCATGCAAGCTAAGCTTTGGAACACTAACTTATACGACTGCCTCAATGAAGCCTATGAGGTTATCAGTAAACGAACAGGGCGAATGGTAGATGGTATATTCGTAAAGGATGAGTAATGAATTTTAGTATTAAAGATACAATTATATCTTGTGAAATAAGAAATGGAATCGGTATTGACCTTGAGTTTGTAGACTCACGGCCAGTATGGACAATGAATAGAGAGACTGGTGATATAGATACGATGTGTATGGAGGGTACTATACTCCTCTTACCCTTTATTAATATATCAATTGGTAAAATATATAAGGAAGTAGAATATGAGTAAGAAATCCTATAACATTATGAGGCATGAAGGTGTTGATGATATGGATTATGTAGAAGAGTTAGGACTAGATCCTGCGCTAGCCTACACCCCAGAGATCAATGAAGCTATCATTAAAAACATAAGAGCTAATAACTATGCGGACTATATTGGTCAAGGCGTAGAGCCTTCTAAAGCAGAAGCTATGGCAGACGAGCTAGCAAATAGAGCTAGGCAAAATGTCAAGACAGGTAATAGTTCTCTTAAGAAACTAGACTTGTAAAAAAAAGACCCCCAATTAAGGGGGCCAAATAAACTGAGGGGCTCTCACGAGCCTCTCTTTTTTTTATTGTTATTCAAAAAGATCTCCAATAAAGATGTTATCTATTGCGTACTGATTAATAGTACCACCCTTACTGTTTACTTTACTAGCTAATCGTTTAGCATTTTCATTAGCCATCTTCATAAAAGGTGCAAAGTTCTTTAATACATAATTGTACTCTAATGCTATGAGTCTTTTCTGTAGGTTAAACAAAGTCCTATAGGTTCTCAGAGGATTAACATCTTGAGTTCTACTTGTCTTTAAAGAGTTTAAGTTCAAAGACTTTTTGTCTTCAGGCTCCATCTCTCTAGACAACTCAAGCTGTCGTATTACATAGTCAAACACATCACCATGCAATTGCTCATCAATAGGTTCGCCTCCTTTCTTAGACTCAGCAAGAGTCTTAAACTCCTGCTCCCCTTCTTTCATATTATTAATAAAACTATTAGAAATATTATTAAGCAACTTACCATCCGTAGTATTAGCAAACCACTGTTTGTTTACCAACTCTTCAACTTTAGTAGCTGACTTTAAGTCTACAACAAAAGCATCATAGATAGGTAGTACAAATGGAGAGCCTCCTGCTGCCCTAGTAATTCCATCCCAGTTCATACCAGTAAACATCTGAGCTACTACTGTAGCATCCTGTGTAATAGCTGCAGTAGGTAACGCTGCAGTTACAGAAGAGCTGCCAACTGAACCTTCAGTCCTTGTAAGGGGTGTACGTACTCTTGTCTTCTCCCTAATAACTGCTCGAGATTGAGAAGGTAAACCTTTCATACGCTGAGTTAGATTATCTATTACAGATTGATCTGCATTAGCACCCTTAGCTTTCTCCCTTTTAATAGCAGCTTCAAAGAATTGTCTTTGAGTCTTCTCATAGGTAACCCCTTCTTTCTCTTTAACAAAAGTTTCTGGGGCTAATGCCATCTCAGTAGTCTTACCTGAGTATACATTAGTGTAACCACTAAAGGAAATACTAGCATCAATGTTAGTCTTAGCTTCAACAGGTTTACCAAATACATTACTAGCTCTAACTGCATCCTTAACCATTGCTGAGAAGTGAACTAAGTCAGACCCTAAAGTTTCTATGATAGCTTTGTTTCGTATCTCACTAAGGATATTAGCAGCCCTATCAAACCCAAAGTCTTCTGCCATAGATCTAAGTACTTCATCTTCTGCAAGAGTCTTATAAACAGAGCCTATTAAATTATTAAACTCTTGTCCATAAGGGAACGTCATCAAAGGTGACTTTCTAAAGTTAGCTTTATTGTCTTTACTTAAAGCTCGCTCTAGCATAGACTTTATTGAATCTATTTCTTCAGTAGAATAACTAAGTTCCTTTTGTAATACTTTATCACTAAGGACTAGACCAGGGAACTTACCTTGAAGTACAGCTTGAAGCTGCTGTGAAAGTGTTTCCCTAAGGTCCCCGTAGTATGCATCCATGTACGGTATGTCTTTTAATGTAGACAATATAGTTTCGTTTACCTCAGCCCTAAGAACACCACCTCTATACATAGCACGTTCGTTACCTAACATAGCTTGTAAGCCCATCAATCCATTGGAGATACCATCCATCTCTAAGGTTACTTGAGTGTGCATTGTAGTGTTGTTCTTCATAGCAGAGTCATAATCTGCAAGAGCCATCATGTAATCCAACTGAGTTATAGCATGCTTATGTGGATCTTTCTGAGCACCTAGTCTTTCAAATAGATCTTTAAGGTCAGGGTCAGCATTAACTTTGTCAATGAAAGAAGTACTGTTAATCCTTTCTATACCATTAATACCTTGCCTAGTTACTTGGAGACCTTTGAATCCCTCTGCGCTCTTCTTGTAATCATAGTCAGCCAGTAAGTCCTTTACCTTATTACCTAAAGCTACATACTTTTTATACCTAGGTGTTTGTTTAACTATGTTTTCCCTAGCTAAAGCTACACCCTTTGGACCTGTAAGTTCTACACCATCACTAAAGAAAGCTGAAGCAAATACTCTCATCAACATTCTTTCTTCAGGGGTATTACTCCTAGGTTTAATAGCTACCCTATCTCCTGACCCAATGATCTGACGCATATGCAAGTTAGTCTGATGACTGTTATTTTGCACAGTGTTTATTCTTTGTACACCTGTCTGAGTAGAGTACTCTTGATAGAAGGGTCTGTCTCCAATCCTTGAGAACACATTAGCCACTTCAAGCCCTTTGTTAGCAAAAGAATACAAAGAAGGTTTTACCATAGGGCCCATCTTATTATTAACAGCATCTTTCTTATAGGCTTCCATTACTCTCTTTGCGTTCTCTAGTTTAAACTCTAACCTTGCCTTCGTTCTTTCCATGTACGAATACGCATTGTTATCCAGAGCACCACTAGACTGTAGCTCTTCCATGTCTTGCCTTAGGGCTTCTATCTTACCATTAAGTATAAAGATCTCTCCCTCTTTACGCTTAGCAATTTGGAATGTCTTTTCCATTCTACTCTTGCCCCAGTCCATAAGGTTATGTTGATAACCAAATTGACCTCTGCCACTAAGAGGATCAGTAGCTACGGCTGATTCCATAAGTCCTATAAATAATGCAGTTCTTCTGGAGTTAAATGTCATAGCTACTTGAGAAGCATTAAGTGAAGCTCGTTCAGTTACAGGAGATACGCCTAGTCCTTTACCTGATCTTCTTCTTTGTAATAGCTTTTCACCTATAGCCTCTTCATTTAACTCTGGCTTTGTAAGAAGGTATGCTTTCTTAAAGTCAGGTAGTGTAAACTCTAACGACTCTTGCATGAGTCTTTCCCTGCCAGTAGGTGTTAAGTCATAACCAGCAACCCCAGTCTCAGGGTCAACAGTTCTTTCTACATAACCACCTGAAGCTTTCTCGTAGAAGTCTAGTGCTAACTTACCAATAGCCTCAAAGGTCTTAGGGTCAGTCTTTCCGTAGTCTTCTAAGTAAGAGTCAGTGTCTTCACCAAGAGCTTGAGACTTAAGTCTACGTATACCCCTGAACACTTGCTTACCTAAGGTTGCTTCATTAAACTCCTGCCTTTCAGGATCAAAAGATTCGTCACTATCTGCCTCTCTTCTGTCAGATTGTACTGCCTTTTCCATAAGGAAGTCTTCAACAAACATAGAAAGATATGGAACATATATAGGATCTATTTTGTAAGGTATAGTGTTAGGTAGTTCAGAGAAGTTTTCTATTGTACCTTTCTCAGTAAGCTTAACGTCAGAAGGTTTAAAGTTCTCGTTCTTAGTAGCTATACCCAAAAGCTTATTAGAAGTTAGTATATCACCCTTAGTAAGTGTAAGAGGTGACCCGTCAGTTCTTGCCTTAAGAACATTAGCTCTCTTCTCACTTGCAGCTTGTTGTTTACTTCTAATCTTTTCAGCTTCAACATCAAACTCATTACTCTCTGGGTTATAGTCAGCCAAATCCTTGGCATCCTTAACAGAAAAACCTACAAAATCATAGTTGCTTGCATTATCCTCAAAGCCTTCATACCTTTCTGCTGTGTTAGCAGGTATATACTCTGACAATGTATTAAGTAAGTTGCCGTCGTAGTCTATGTAACCTCTACCAGAAGCCTCTCTTGCAACGTCAAGTGCAGTAGGTACTAAGTTCTCTTGATAGTCTTCTAATTGAGTACCCTCAAGGTCCCTTTGATTAGGAACCTCAGGGCTAGGTTGAGTAACACTCTCAGGTATTACTGTAGGTGTGGCTTGTTTAAGGTCTAAATCTAAACCTTCATCCTTGCCCTCAACTACAGTACCTAATTGTGCTTCTTCCTCTTGACTAAGTGGGACGTCCGCTGTCCCTTCTGCTTGTCCTGAAAGCTGTTCACCAAATACATCGGCTAGTAAGTTAGTATCTAACTCACCAACCCCTGATGTATCTGCGGGACTTAACCCGGATTTCTCTAGCAAGTCTAACTGTTTAGCTTGTTGCTCTTCTTTACTTACAGAGCCTTGTCTGCTTGCTCTAGGATTTATAGCCATTAATTATCTCCTGTTATCCATTGGTTCTCTACGAGGCTATCATATATACGGTGCTTAAAGGGTCCTGCAGGTGTTAAGGCTGTTAAACTTTTAACAAACTTCCTGGAGTCATCTTCAAGCAAACCTCGTATACTACCATAGGCATTTTCTACTAACGATGAGGCAGGTGCTTCACCTGAAACTAAGTTCCAAGTTCCTTCAACTATATTCCTGCTTCTATCTTTATATAATGGGAATAAAAAATTATTACTAAGAACCCTTTCAGTTGTCCCTAATAAACCTGAAGAGTATAAAGCTCTTAAATATTTTTCATTATCGGTAAGGTATGGAGATGTTTCCCCAAACTTAATTAAGTCTTTCAAGTGCTGAGCTGCATAGCCAAGCATAAGCATAGACATAAGTGTAGCAAAGGTAGAGTATCTAAACCCTGGAGTAGATGTCTTAACAGAATCCCAAAGCCTTGGTATATGATGTGCAGTAAACTTAGATATAAAACCTTGGAACTGCGTAAACAAAGCTAAGTGTGGGTTACTGTAAAACAATGGTCTACCCATAGCATCGGGTAAAGGTACAGCAGAGTTAATAAAATTAAACAATCCATTATCAAACTGTACTTTCCACATCTCTAATAACTCAGGGCTTGCATTCTTACCCTCTGATATTAATTGTTCTGATAACAAAAGCATATCATCTACAGGTATACCATACTTTTCCAACTGTCTTCTGGCTTCTTTAGTAGCATTTGTTTCACTACGACCAAGATTCTCAGATAAGATGTCTAAGTTAGATATAAGAAAGTCATTAAAGAATGTAGCTCTAACTGTTCTTGTAGCATTAGTTACACTAGTTAAACCAATAACCTTAAAGAATGTATCCATGATTGCTTGAGTTAATTCATTAGCCTCAGATACACCAACTAGCTGTGCTTGACCAGTCTTTTGATCAAGGTAACCCACTCGTCTTAAAAGATTTCGGGGGTTAGCATAGTCTACAAACCTAGGATCTGACTCTGCATATGCCTTTCTTTTCTCAATAGAAGTGTCAAAGTTAGTTCTCTTAGGTGCAACACCCATAAGCCTACCCATTTCAGAGAAGTACTCATAGAACTCACGACCTAGTACAATACCTAAACTACCAACATTCTTATTAAGTGTTTTAACATTAACATCAAAAGGTGTCAATGCAAACTCAACTAAAGACATTGGTGCTGCTAAGGGCAACATAGTTAATACACCTACCAGTGTAGTGAACTTCTGTGCACCACGAACTGCAGGGCTTTTAATACGTTTGTAGTTACCTGAGTCAGCATTTACTAAGTCTCTTATATCAGATGCAAGCATCTCAACAGTTTCCTTAGCTTCCCTATCTCTAGTAGAACCAGACTCCGCTTCACCCTTAAGCTCTAAGTATACCTTGTTTAACATAGAGTTAATCAAAGAGCTGTTAGGGCCTAAGTAAGTTAGTGTTGTTATATATCTTGAAGAACCTTTCATAGACCTATCAAGATTGTTAAACAAGTTCTGTTCAAAGTAATCTTGAAACGCTTCATTATCAGCAAGGTTAAGTGACCTTCTCTTAGATGTTGCAGGTACTGCACCACCTTTAGTCAAGTCAAAAGCTTCTGCAAGATCATTAACTTCAGGGTTGTCTAAGATAATCTCTGTCAACTCAGATGCATCACCCCTATCTAGCTTGTACTCTGAAACTAGTTCACTAATAAAAGCTTCTTTGTTAGCAGCAATAGCGCCTTTGTTCAAAGACTTACTTCTGAATACGTGATCCTGAAGGTTACCTATTTTCTGTAAACCCTTAACTCTGCCTTGTGCTTCCGAGATAGCAAAGAACATTTCTTGGTCAGCTTCATACAATGCTTTTAGAAACTCTTTTATCTGATCAGAGTTCTTTTGATACTTATCAGTCTTAAGGTTGTCCCAGTCTATCTTAGATATAATAGTATCTATTGACATGTGATAACTGTTGATACGCTTCTTAACACCGTCTTCTACTTTATACCTAGCAGTAATAGGCTCTACATGATCTTTGTAAAAGCCGTACATTATTGTAGAGATTTCATTCCTACGTCTACCTTTACGACTACTATCTAGTTTAAAGCTTGACATAAGTTCGTTATACACAGGTAGCTTATTCTCAAACCTAGTGTACTCTTTAACTTTACTTGAGTGAAAGTCAACTCCTTCAAACACACCCCTGGATCTTCCACCAAACATACTGTATATTCTTCTGAGTGTTTGACTTCTATCCATTAAGTCTTTGGTAAGTCTTTTATCTAAAGCAGATATAAGTAAAGCTTGAGGGGCCTTAAGGGCATCTGTTAATCTTTCACCAGTAGTCCTTTCATCCTTCTTAGCTTGACCTCTGTTAGCTTTATCTTCAAACTCCTGAGCTTCCCCAACTTCTTCTTCTGTAGTAACCATAGATGGTTGTGGTTGAGATACACTCTGCCACTCCTCATAAATTACTTCTTCTAATGAAGGTAAGTAAACGCCACCATACTTCTGTCTTTCTTCATTCTTGTAGGTTTCTTTTACATCATCAAACCTACCATCGTACTCCCTCATAGCAACAGTAGCATCTTTCCAAGAGCCTGCTTCCCATGCAGATACAGGTACTGTAAACCCAGCACCTAGCATACCACCAGCTGCGACAGCATTAATCATCCTGTCTGTAAGCTCATCATAGTTCCATTCTTTTTCAGAACCTATTACAGCTGCAGTGTATTGTGTTAACTCTTGTAGTAACTCAGTGCTACCCTCAAAAGCAGCACCAACTGCAAGACGCTTACTAAAACTTTTTAATAAGTTAGAAGCCTTTAGTTGGTTTTGTACAGCATCTCCCATACCCTGAGAGAAAGCTACTATCTGTCTTTTAGATAAACGACTTAGAGCTTGCTGTGCTTCTTGCCTTGTAAGGTTTCTTGCGCCAATGTTAGCTGCGTTTAAACCACCCAATCTTATGATGTTATCTCTGGTTGTACCTGTAGCAGATTGAAAAGCTTTTATAGCCTCTTCTCTACCCTCTTTAGTAACAAACTTATCAGGTCTTATAAGACCCATAACACCTTTCAAACCTACCACATCTAAAGCAGCAGCTACAGAACCACCAGCTAATGCAGCAGAAAATGCTTTCTGATCTACATCACCTTCCATCTCATCAAGTATCATACCTGAGTACATGGTTACAGGAATAGCAAGGGATGTACCCTTTGTAAACGGTGCTGCAAAGATTGAAGCTGCTGTTACTCCCATGAAAGGGAGAGACATAGCTATGTTAGCCCCTAAGTATTCTGTTATATCATCTAAAGATGTAAAGTCTACATCCTTAACATCTAACAGTACCTTAGGTTTACGCCCCATCTCTGTACGTTTAGAGCCAATAGAAGCTTGCAAGTAAGTTTTATAATCTTCACCTACATCTAGTGTATCTAATCCTTTAATAGCAAACTGTTGGAAAGAAGAGCCTACTAACATTAACGCAGAATCCCAAGAGGAACTAAAGGGAGTCTTTGATCTGTTCTCCATAGTAGCATTCTTGTTTCTAAGCATAACACCTGAGTATAGTTCAGGCATTGTTGCATACTCTGCTTCATCAAAAGCTAGTATCTTACTTTGAAACTGACCACCAGTAGCTTGTAAAGAAGCCGCTCTAATTAATGCAGCAGCTATGTCACCATCAGACATGTCCCTGTCATCACCCATTAAGAATCTTTCACCTACATTATATAAGTGTCGATTAAACTGGTCATCAGACATAGTCTTTCTAGACTTACCTATAAAGGATGGTCTAGCAATACCTGTAGATATTAAGTAGTCGGAGGCTAGGTTGCCATTAGCATCCTTAAAGTCCCCTATCTTTCTATCATACCCTGCATCCTTATCGGTAACTACAGGGATAGTAAATCCTTTTTTATTTAGCAATGAAGCTATTAATACTTTTGAAGTAAAGCCACCTGCCTCACCCCTAACAAAGCCCCCTTCCCTAAGGACCTTATCAGTCTCTAGTAGATCTATTCCGGGAAAACGAAACTTCTTACCCGTTTGAGTATTACGAAAAGTATCGCCATCAACCACTTCATAGCCTGAGTTACCGACTTTAAAGTCAGCTTTTTCCAGAGCAGCCTCAGGTACTGCTTCCTTCTTTTCTGGCAAACCAAGGCTTGCTCGTCTCTGTTCTGCAAGGTTAGCTACAGATTCAGAAACCCTTTCCATTCTTTTGTGTACACCACTGCCTGATTTCTTAGACTCCCTATAGTCCTTGTTGTCAAGAAACTCTAATGAAGCTTGATTATAATCACCATCATTTAAGTATGACAAGAACTTTGGAGATCCTCCAAGATCACCTCTGTACTCCGCTTGAATAAGTTCTGCTTGAACTTCTTCAGGGTACTCCTCAAACTGGTCTACACGAGACATAGCTCGTTCAACGTGGTGGTTAAAAGAAGCCTCAAAGCCTTTCTCAATCCACTCACCTGTCTGACCTACACCTTGTGTTAAAATCCCTTTAGTGTCCAAGTAAGGGGTAGCAACGTACCCCTCTTCTTGAACTACCCTTTGCTCTGCAAGAGAAAGAGGTCTGCCTATATTTTCAGAAACAACATTTATAGCATCGTTCCCGTAGTAAACCTTCTTCTCTGGAGCAGCATCACCAGAAGTGTCGGTATCAAACAGTGTAGTATCCAGTTCTTCTAACTGTGTTGTATTGTTATCTTCTCGGCTCATACCGACTGTCTCCTATTATCTTTTACCAAACATATTGTTTATTACAGTATTGTAATCTCCAGGATAAAACTGTGGTTCTGCAACATCCCCTGGTTTTCCTATGGAGTTTATCCAAGCAAGAGCAGGTGATGTTTGTCTACCATTATTTGTAAGAGATTCTTTAGATATATTTTGCCAGTACTTAGCAAAGTTATCACCTCTTTCCTGTATTTGTCTATTGTATTCTATTTCTAAGGCTGACCAAATTTTAGCTTTATCAGCTTTACCTGCTACTCCAGATTGAGATTGCATCTGCATCTCTAATCTACCAGTAATACGAGATACTTGACCGCTAGCTCTAGACCATTCGTCATTACTTACAACCTCTTCACTGTCGTGTACTGTTGATAAGTTAGCACTTACAGCAGGGGTTTGACTAAGGGCAAGTCTTTGGAACTCAAAGTGAGCTGCAAGGTCTGCGGCTTTAGCTTTACCTGTTGCTACTTGTTGTGCAAAGCTAGCTATACCAGCTTCAATTGCAGGAGCAGTTGTAAATTCACTAAACCCAGGAGTATTACCATACTGGTCTGTAAAAGAAGCTACGGCATTAAATATAGTGCTATTGTTTAAAACATTATTTAAACGTTTTGAAACTTCTTCTTCAGCTAAATTAGGGTTAGCACTAATAGCATTCTTAATTGCATTTTCCCTTGCATCCCTAGCTCTAGTTTCTATAGCCTTAAATATTTTAGATTTCTTTTCACCAGCCTTAAGGTTACCTTCTAGCTTAGCATCAAAGACTTTACCCATCATGTCATATTTAAAGTCTAACTCTTTATCTAGTATCTTTTGTTGTCTCTCGTGATCTTGTTTTTGTTGTGCAGCTTTTGCTTCATAACTATCAGCTAAAACTTGAGTTGCAAAAGTAACACCATCGTAACCTAATGCACGACTTACAGCATACGCAAAGAGTGCCCGTTGGTTTGCAGGATCTTGGAACTGCTCTACTACTACATCTTTAACGCCATTCCAAATCTTAGAAAGAAAGCTTTGTTTCTTTTCAGGATCGTTGTTTAGCTCTTCTTCTGTAGGAGTATCCTTACTTTCAGGATCAGGAAGCTTAATCTTTTCATTAACTTTTTCTTTAGCTTCTTCTGAGGGTTGTATTACTATCTGCTCTTGTGCTACTTGTCCCTCTTGTTCTGGGAACAAAGCATCGCCTGCCTCTGACGCACCATAAAGAGTTGCAGCACCTACGCCAGCTACCCTAGGAACATTAACTTCCTTTGTAGTAACTTTTACTGGGTCATACTTACCAGGTTGTCCAGGTCTTTGTACTTTTGTTGTACCACTTTTTGTGGTTTTTGTTTTAACAAAAAAGTTCTTAAACCTATTAGGTAGCTTACCCATGTTTATTTTACTTAAAGTATTAGCTGCAGCTGTACTTAACATACCACCTACACGAACTGCAGGTATTACGCTAAGACCCGCAGCGGCTGCTTTAGCTGGGTTTTCTTTAGCCCATTCCCCAAGCTCCCCAAGCTTATCTCTAAACTCTTCAGATACAATTGTATCCGTAAAACCTTTATTAGCATACACAGGGGGTGCGCTTTTAAATAAATCGGAAATACCAAACCCTTCATCTTCTGCTGGGACAGTTTCTACCACAGGTACAGATTCTGATACTTGTTCTACCACAGGCACCTCACCCATCAAAGGTACATCTCCAAACTGCCGAGAGAACTCTTGTTGCTCTTCAGGTGCTAATGCTGTTCCCTTTTTATAACCCCCTTTAGCGTAGTCAATACCCTTCTGAGGATCATCAAATACTTTTACATTATTAAGGGACTTGTTGTAGTCTAAAGCTGCTCCTGGATCTTGAAACTGATGAAGCCTATCAAGACCAGGCATATCTACAATCATAGGAAAAGCTGTCATCTTACCTGTTGCAGGATCAATCTCAGCTCTCATTTGATGTGTGCCCATCCTACCGTCTGGTTGCATAATACCCCTAGTAGGGTCATCAAGTCTTGTCTCAAAGTGGGGTACTCCAGTATCTACATACTCACTTGTTAGTGGTCGCCCCGAAGGGGGCTCAGGGGGTCTTGCAATCATTGCAGGTACACCCTCAGGGGTAAACTGCTCTACTTTCTTTTCGTCATCGTCATCCATACCTTTCATAATATCATTGAAAAGCTTGACGAGTGAATTTGATTCTGACATTATATTCCCCTTATTTAAATAAACCTTCTGGGCTGTGCCTTACGTTTCATCCTACCTTGCGTATTAATAGCTGCCCGTTCATATGGGTTTGTAGTTTGCTGTGCTACTTGCTTAAGTGCCATGTTTTCAGTAGAAGCAGGAGGTTGACTTTTAGGTGGATCCATAGCCATCTTAAGTCCAGCACCCACTAGTTGACCTGAATGTTCTTTTAAAAACTTACCACCTTTTGTCATACCTTTCTGTAAAAGAGAAGTTGGTTTATTGGCTCCTGCTACAACTTTCTGAGTAAGACCAGTTCCAGCTCCAGTAGTGTTTGCTAAGCTGTTTTGTAAGGCTGTTGTATTTAAACCGCTAGCTGTCATGGTTTGCCCAGACCCTGCTAAAGAACTTTGAAGTGCTGTTGTATTTAAACCACCAGCTGTCATGGTTTGCGGAGCAGTGTTTAGTGCACTAGTAAGCGCAGGGTTTACAACTCCTGGTGCTAATGTAGCACCTGTAGTACCTGCAGCACCTGCACCAACACTGCCTAAGCCTGCAGTACCCGCAGCACCTGCACCTGTACCAGCAGCAGCACCTAAGCCTGCAGTACCTGCAGCAGCACCACTACCAGCGGCGGCACCACCAGCAGCAGCTCCACCAAACATCGCTGGTCCTAGTAGTCCAGCTCCAAGGCCCATAAGGGCTCCTTTCTTTCTATCTTCTGGGTTAGATAATGCCCCCAATGCAGCTCCGCCTAGAGCCATCGCTAATAATGGTATAGCCATTACTTACCTCCTGATTGTTTAGTAACACTGCCAAAGTTAATACCGCTTAGCATTGAAGAAGCATCTCTAAGTACATCTCTTTCAGCACTTTCTCCAAACTCAAATCTTTCTCTATCAGCATCAATCCGTGATTGCTCTATACCTTCATAGCCTGCACCAACATCTCTTAATACTTGACTTGGTTGTAGTGCGGCCTCTTGTAATGTAGGTACTTGCCTCATCATGTCAGCTTGCACTTGTCTATTGCTTGATACAATATCCTGTAAAGCTTTTGATCTTGCACCAGCCATTTCTCCCATGTAATCTCCAGTAGCTTGCGCCTCTAACAGTGCAGCTCTATCACCACCAAATGCTCCACCTTTAACAGCAGCTGACCCAATACCTGGAAGAGTCTCTTCATAAAACTGATCAGTCAATGGCTGTGTAATTGCCTGTAAGTAATCTTCAGTACCAGGATCTTTAAGCGGATCATACGCCATAGCATCCTTAAACCTTTGAGACGCTGAATCGCTAATACCACCTGCTGCTTCTCCTGCAGATAGTTGAGATTCTAAACCCATACCAGTATACTTACTAGTATCCGCAAGAGTATCTCCACCGTAATAAGCCATAGGCCCTAAAGCTTCCATGTCTTCAGCAAAACCTAGTTGTTTATTAAGTATCTTTTTTTGTTCTGCTGATGGTGCAGTCGTTGTTGTACCACCACCACCTTTACATTGAATCATATAGTTATCTGTAAAACATCCTATAGATTCATCATAGTTAGCCCCTATCTGAGACCGTTTACCTTTAAGTTTCATTATTAGATCCTTTATTATCTGAAGGGCTTTCTAAGTCTTTACCTAAAATAGTATATCTACTTGAATACCCGTGGTTCTTTAAGGCTTTAAGCCAGCCCCTTCTTCCAAATACTTGGATGTCATCACAATCATTTTTAACTGCCCAGTCTTCAATAGATTTTACTTCACCTAAAGCTTGAAGAACTCCTGATCCTGCTTCACCACCTAAGTAGCAAATCTCACAAGTCCTTTTACCTGGATAGTCTATAATGTGTGTTACTACTGTAGCTACAAACTTTTTATCTATTGTACCTAGCCATATTTGTTTACTACCTTCAACTAACTCTTTCATTACATCCTGAATCCTACGTTCTCCATAAGAAAACCTTAGGGCAGAATGTATATGTTCTATAGTTGCTACAGGCATATCTTTAAAATGTTCTTGTGTCCACATGCAAAGCATATAGTCCTCCAGTTTTTATTAAGAATCCCAAGGAAAAGTAACAGGCTCTTGTATTTGTTTTCTATCTTCAATTTGAGTAGCTATGGCAGATTCAATTGTATCTACCTTTTCACCCCCAAGTGTTTCTTTAACCCAACCTATTACTTGCTCTTTCGTTAAGTCATTAAAGTTTGTGTAACCTTCTGTACTTCCATTAGGATTGTATTCTACAAACCCATCATAGTAACCGTGGTAGCTTCTGGAGTTTAACCCTTCACCTGTAACCTCTTCGTCCCAGGCAAAGTAAAGGACGTATGTAACGCCTCCACTATCATTAGTTTTTATTTGTTTAATATCCCATGTAATAGCCATTATGCCATCCTTATTCTTACGTAACTAAAATATCTATATATACCGCCTATAGGTACACCCGCTAACCCTGCCGCATTATCTGTGCTGTAGCTAGGTGTATCTTTAAGTGATTGCATAACTATACCGCTATCTGCGCTAGAGCGTGGACCAACATACATTGACGTGTATCGTGAACTATCAGCTGTCCCTGTACCAACAGAAAAGTGTTGGTCGGTAGTGACTGCATACTCATTGAATTGCCCTACACTTACAGCTCCAATAGTAGTAGCTGTGCCACCACTAACAGGCGTTGTAATACCCCTACCTAATGCAATGTTAGAAAACCCATTACTAGCAACAGCACCATTGCCAAATGAAAATGATGTATCACCGAAGGAGTAACTTTGGTTGCCACCTGCAAAACTGTTGTCTTTATAGGCTTTTGACTTGTAACCTATAGCCATAGACTGTGCTGCAGTAACGCCAGATGCAGGATTGCTTTCACCACATTGTGTAAGAGTACCTAGTGCTACACTGCTAGGAGCATTAGTATAAACATAATTTCCAGTACCAAAGGCAAAGCCCGCATCTGCATCTACTTGTGTGTATTTTGTAGAGCCGTCATATGTAGACCTACCACCTGCAAATGACGCATTACCGTATGACCTTGACTGATAACCTAATGCAGTAGAAAACCATTTAGTTGCTTGACCTACTTGACATTGATATCCTACTGAAAAACAATGACTACCGTTTGCTGTGTTGTTAAAACCACCCACTATAGAGCTATGACCAGTAGAGCCAGTGCTGTTACTGTTGCCTACTATTATGCTATTTTCGCCATAGTTGAAGTTGTTGTATCCTGCGGTTATGCCTCTATGAGCAGTAGAGCCTGTAACATTGTCATAGCCAGTAACTAAAGACACATCGCTATTAACAGTATTACCCTGCCCAGATACGTTATTGTTACTACCAGACACTGTATTGTCATAGCCACTTACGATATTACGATCATTAGTTGTACTATGACTGTGGCCTACTAAAAAGTTTGCTGACCCACTGTTTACATTACTAGTGCCTATAAACACTGTGCCAGAAAAGATAGCTCCAGTAAGACTTGCCTTACCTGAGATATCCTGGTGACTAGTTAAATAACCTGCACTACCGTGGTTCCCCCATCCATAGGCTGTGTCCCAGTTAGCTGAACTATCAGTAACTATAGAATAACTGCCATCAGTGCTGCCACGCTTCATTAACCCTTCTGATGTAAAGTCACCATCAACAACAACATCAGTATGGCTTGTCTCTGCTGTTAAATACCCAGCCTGTGAGTGGTCTCCCCACCCATAGGCAGTATTCCAGTTAGCACTGTTATTATTTACAGTGGTAACAGCAGCCCCATGAGTTGCTACAGTGCCACTTAAGGTAGTTATACTTCCAGTATTTGTTGCTATATTTCCAGTGTTTGTTGCTATGTCTGCAGCAAACTGACTAACATTAGTAGGTATACCGTTTACTGTTGTTTGTAAATTACTAACCTGATCAGAAAGGCGAGTTACTTCCTGCTCTGCTTTATTGATTTCCCTCTGAGTTGCCTTAGCATCATACTTTACTGGTAACATTATCTAAACCCTCTTGTCCTTCCTTTTATAACTATATTGGATATTTCCCAATCTGCTGTATCTTCAGAGCTTATCCTTAAGAAAAGATACCTACCTGAAGTCCTTAAGGAATACTCTTTATAATCTTCATCTGCATAGAAAGTATCATTTAAATTAAAAGTAGGCTCATCGTTAATTTTATTAGCCCAGCCTATTTCTATTTTAGGATTAGTTATACCTGTTTTACCTACTCTAATACTAGTTAACTCTTTAATAGAATGAGGATCTCCTAAATCATGTGCCTTAGTAATTGCCATAGTATTTCTGGTGTCAGACCCTAAACCTTCAAAATAAAGATTACCTTTAGAATCTGCAGAAGTAATAGTTGGAAATACACCAGCCTCAAAAGTTGCAGAAACATCCCTGGTTCTTTTAGAAAATACTTTAGTCTTATAGTTATAAGTTATTTCAAGATTAGTATGGTTAGATTCTACAGGTATGTGCCAGACAATTTCATTATTACTTTTATTATGTAAAGCATGAACTAGTTCTCTTTGACTGGATGATAAATTCTCTTTAATGTAGGCATTTATACCCTCTTCTTCACCTAATACAGTTGCGCTATTACCATCAGTCATAAACAACCCAGCATCGGATAACCCGTAATTTAATCTATCAACAGATATCACAGACTTAGGTGACATAGCCCCAACGCCAGATGTCATGGCTGTTTGATATCCAAAGTAAAACGGATCACCTGTGTATGTTAATATAAACATTTGATTCTCTGTATAGATAGCTTTAGATTCCCCTAAAGGAACAATACACTTTAATTCAGAGTTGGCTTCACGTAAGGTTAAACTACCTGCTGAGTTAGTTGTAGATAGAACCCAATCATCTGGGTTATCCGCAGAGCACCATGCGACATCATAAGGATGTTTGGTCCCCGATACCTTATCATAGTTTATAGCTAATATATGAGGTCCTGATTTATCAATAGACTTAACCCTAGTAAATGGGCAATTACTTATCTGCAGGGATACAGTTAAACCACCTGAATTAGCAGTTAAAGTTTCACCATCAATAAAACCAGAGCCATAGTTATTAATTTTAAATCTAGTTACGGCATCAGAGCCGTCGACTTCCTTTACAGTTGCTGTAAATCCAGAACCAGTGCCGCCAGTAAAGCTAAGACTGTCCCCTACAGAATATCCAGAACCTCCACTAGTTATTGTAGCTCCCGATACACTGCCAGATAATAAGTCCCCAAAGGATACATTGTTCTTTTTAATCCTAAGAGGTCCAACCTCATCTGTTGCAATAACCCAAGTACCAAAGTTTGTAAAAACCCATTGACTAGCCTTAAGTGCACCAAAGCTGTCCCAAGAGGAGTCTCCATTATCCCATATACTTTTTATACTTTCTACTCTTACTTGAAAGCCTGTGCCATCGGTTGCTGAGTTTTCTGTTAAAACATCACCTACTGTATACCCTGTACCATTATTTATTATATAACCGTTTTGTATTCCGCTACCAGCTGTCACATTAGGATCATATATAAAACCAGAACCAGTACCACCAGTAAAAGTTAAGTTACCAACAGTGCTTAGGTTGTAACCTGTACCACCATTAACAACAGATACTATTGTAGCTAGGCCAATTAAAGAATCCCAGGAGCTACCACTAGTATCTTCAACTAAAGTGTAACCTGACCCTACAGTTTCAAAGGAGTCATTTTCTTCGTATTTATATATTGAAGCTGTATCCCCTATATACCAAACTCGAGTATTATATTCTTCTATTACATGAAGACCCCTAATTGGTTTAGTAGCTCCACTAGGTATTACTACCCTACCTTCCTTACCTTTTATAGAAGTGCTTGTAAACTGAACCCCGTCAACGTCTTCCCAAAAAGCTATGCTTCCATCAAATTTATTTGTTTGCCACCCAGAAACTATTAAAGGGGTTAGGTCAGCTGGAAAGAATCCACGAGGGCTTCTTGGTGAACTTGACATATATTATCTCCTATTGAGTACGTACCCACATGTTTACGTAATAACTTTTTTGTCTTACACTAAATGCTGAACCCCCACCAGTTGCTAGTGTGTCACGCCTTAAGCCGCCTTCATCAACCTCTGAAATAGTTGTTTCTGAGCTGCCCTTCACCTCCACCTGCGTTTGATTTGAGTATTTATATTCGTGAGTGTGTGAAGGTATTTCGCTTACACTAAGTGTTTTGGTATTAGAACCACCCTCTGTACCTAAATCACTGTCTGTAAGAGCCGATGAAAGTACAAGGTCACTTGCTATTTTATCCCAACTTCCACCAAACAATGTAGCAGGTGAAGATGTTGATACTGAAATATATACAGAACCTACAGGGTAAGCAACTAAAGGGTCTACAGTAGTTGATAAATCTTTTGACTCAGAGCTATCAAAATCTACTGAGCCTGTAACATCACCAGTTAAGTTCAAAGTGTTTGGAGCTAAAGGTGCAGGGTTCATAAGAACCCATGAGCCTGTATTAGCTGAGTTGTACATTAAGTCTAAATAATGAGAGTTAGAACCTATTATTTCATTTGCTTTTAAATTAGAACCGTCGAGATGTACGATAGGTTTACCTGCAAGACCATTTACACTAATAAATGGGTTATCTGTACAGGGAGCACTAGCCAATACAGTAATACGTGTACCGTTATCTAAGCTTGGTGCATTTGTAAATGTAGCGCTATAAGCATTTGCAACATACACAGAAGTAACTACATCTTCTGACATTCTAAGTAAACCATTTATCTCTGATTTTGCATTATTAAAGTTTTGTCTAACAGATAACGTAGTTGGGCTACCTGCTGCTGGCTTTGTTTCATCAATACTACTAGCCATTATATTCTCCTATTTATTTCTATTTACGCCTTTAACTTTTTCGGCAGTTCTCATAGCCCCTAAACCTAACATACCCATAAGTACAGGCATCATTGTTGATAGGTCTAGTATAGGGACCTCAATGGTAGAATTGGCAAGAGCAAGCGAAAAATTTGCCACTGGAATAAGTATGTAGTTACTCGCAAGTCCCACACAACAAGTCCAACCCACAGCTGGTCTCCAGCCTGAAACAAATAAATTCTTATGTGCCGCTTCCGTCTTATTAACTTCAAGCTGAGCTTTCGCAAGTTCCTGTGCGTGTTTCTCCGCCATGGTCGAGAGTTCAAATGCAATGGCATTCTTCTTATCTTTGTCCTCTATAAATTTATCTAGTAACCCAGTGACTGGGCCAATTAATTGTGTTATCATAGTCCTCGTCCTTTTAATTCAAAGGGTTAGATAAATAATCCATACCCTGCCAGAGATCTTCTATCTCTTTTTTAATTAGTTTAATATCTGAATCTGTATTACCTAATGAATCAGCTATCACTTTAGCTTCAGCAACTGTACCCTTAATAGTCTCTATATCCTTAGATAGCGTAGAAACGTCTGTATTCAATTCTAAGAGCTTTTCTTGTTGACCCTTAATGGTTATAAGGTTAGCCCCTAACTCCGCTAATTTACCCTGTAATTTGCTTACATCGTTATCTATCAACTGTTGTTGTATAAGTTGTATATCTTCTTTAATAGGAATAACATTAGGGATCTTACGGGCCTCTACTCTTTCTAATCTTGAGTACAAGCTAGATGCTGTCCATACACCACCGCCTATTGTAGTAGCTAAGGACAGTACAACAGCGATGTAAATACCTTTAAACTTTACACCGCCTATACTTAATTCTGTATCTGATAAACTCATAGTTAACAATCCGTCTCATACATAAAGCAGTTATAACCCAAGGCAGTAGGTCCACTTAAATAGTAGTCTGATTCACTACCTAAAGATAGTACGTCAGCCTCAGAGTAATATAAGTCCAAGCCTATATTATCGTTACCATTAAGCATAACTGCTGTAAGGTTTCTAGTTGTATTGTAACCCATAGCAACCCATTGAGCATTAGCATCATAAAAAATATTAGTTTCTTCTGCAGTAGTATTAGCATTCTCTATGCCAGACTCCAAGAAATCTACAGCTTGCTCATTACCTGCTACAGCTAAGAAAGCACTTGCATTGTTTGCATGGGTTTCAATGTCTTCAGTTGCTTGGTTATATGTATCTACTTCCTCTTGAGTAATAGTAAGTACTTCTATGTTGTTCTCGACAAACGTTTGTACTTGCTCTTCTTCTTGTGGTGATGAAGCAGTCTCTGCCATTTCTGCTACATTCTGTACAGCAATCATATCAACTACAACCTCTGTAAATGTTTCTACAGCAGAATCCATAAGGCCTAGTTCAGTTACTGCCTTATCTTCTAGCACAGACTTAAGGTCCCCATAGGGCATATAAGTAGAAATACCAAGCAATGCATCGTTATAAGCATTTAACTGTTCATCTGATATTTGAACAGAGTCTGATACGTTACCATAAGATAAACCATACCCGTGATGTGAATACTCTGTAGCTGCACCTACCATTAAGATGCCTTTGTTAATTTGATCTACTATTGAACTAGAGGTGTCTATAAGTGTGTCTAATTCACTTGAGTGTGCTGCGGAACTTATCGCTAATAGAAATAGCGGTTTCAGTATCTTCTTCATTTATTGTCTCTCCGATCCCTAAGATTTTATTATACCATACCTGGGTTTCTGTTAATCTTCTGTTAACTTTACCATAGTCAGGTATGTAAGTTTGTGGTTCTCTCTTCATAAGAAGAAAGGCTCTTTTACCTACAACTAGTTTACCGTTTTGTAATAAGGGACAAGGTGTACCCGAGACAAACATAGACCTCCACACTCCGTGGTCTTGGCACATCCTTGCTATTGCTGCTACTTTCATACCTAAGTCGCTAAGGACCTTAGAGTCTCTTCTTCTATTACAGTCATCATCTTTTTCATAAGTACCTGAACTAATACCTACTGCAACTGTTTGAATAGAACCCCCAACACCTTGCAGACATGTCTCAGATCCATTAGACATATACGTTGGGGTTATTGCAGAGCCTACAGGTATTTCGCTGCTAGACCCTGCCCCGTTATATGTATTAGAAGTAGAAGTGTCTGAGGTTACATTGTTAGAAGAAACAGTAGAGTTGTTGTTACTTGTGTTCAAGCTACCTTCTTGTTGATTAGTAGACTCAGCAATTGCATTAGTAGATAAAACAAGTAAGATGCTAAACACTTTTCTCATACAAACTCCTAATACTTTTTAGATAAAGGCGGTACCCTTTTCTTTTTCTTCTTAGCTTTCTTTGCGTCTTCTTTACCCTTCTTAGTATAGGGGTAAGACACTCCGTTTACCATTGGCATAACAACTCTCCTATTTACTTAATGGACCCTTACGGTACTTAGCGGTTTTCTTAGCAATCTTTTTAGGTTGCTTACTAAACTGCTTGCCCTTCTTGGTATCCTCTCTTTTCTTTTTACTAGTAGCTGCGTACTCTTTAGATGATAAAGCTTCTCTGGCTTTCTTTGGTAGGTAGCGCTCCCCAGTAGCCTTAGGGCCTTGAGTACTATTCTTACCAGACTTAGTACCCCACTTCTCTTTAGTCCACTTAGTCATAGACTTTTGAGCTTTAGTCTTTTTACCTGTGTAACCACCACCCATATCTTTATAGTACTTACCAGCTAACTGCATAGCCCTAGCTGAGTGCTTACCACCCATCTTAGCTTTAGCCTTAGCCTTAGCTTTAGCCCATAGCTTTTCGTTTGTCCTAGCCATTACCACTTCACCTTATCAGCCCAGTAAGCTGCTGACATTTTACCCTTAGCAATGTTCTTCCCGTGCCTAGCTTTAAAGCTTTTACGCTTAGCTTTCATTCTAGCACCTTCACCTGCTTTAGGTTTACCCGCAGTACTTGCTCCCTGCTCTCCGAAACGTATAGTCTTAACTCGATCACCTTCTTTTGCCACAACTACGTGTGATTTTTTAGGGTGATTAGGGGTACGCTTTGGTTTATTAAAGCCAGAGACCCCTGCTCTTGCTAGTCGAGGGTCTCCTTTACGTTTAGCTAGGGGTCCTTTGCGATTTGACATGTTGACCTCCTATCATAATAGATCTTTGTTTAAAACTTTATCTACAGTTTCCCGTATATGACGTATATTTTCATCTATACGTGCTAAAGAAACTTGCTGGCCTTGTACATTCTTTTCAATAACATTAAGTTTTACAGCTTGCCTTTCTATCTCTCTTTCGTTATTAGAAATCCCAGCTTCCAGCTCTGTAATAAAACTTACAAAGTATACAAACTGCAATCCTAATGCAAAAAGAAACATAGCAGGTATGTTTTTACTTAAAGTCCATGGTTGAGAAGTCATCAGTCATCCCCTTCTGTGTCAAAATTAACTACTTCGTCAGATGCATTGTCTACTATAGACTGAGCTTGAGCCCGTTCCTCTTCATCCTTAACGATTAAAGGGTTAGCTACTTCTTCAGTGCCTGCTTCTTCACCGTTTTCATCGTAAGTAACTACCGTAACAGTAGCTTCTAAAGGTTCGATAGCAGGTATAACTCGAGTTTCCGTTACTTCTACAACTTGGTTTGTTGTTTCATCGTACTCTGTCTCACCTGTAAGAACCTCAACAGTTACTTCAGGTACACCAACAGACAACACATAGTCCTCTAGTCTTAAAACAGCCTTTTGGTACTGCTCTAAGTTCCAGTTAAACTCGTTGTTAGTTCTGTTAGTGTCTGTGTCAGCTTCAACACCATCCATGTAAGTATCGAATAGACCATCAGCTTTACGCATAGATCGCTCACGCTTCCACTGTGGGTAGTCCCTGTCGATATACTTTTGTGTCCTACGGTTTAACTGTTGTGAAGTTAAGGGCTTCATCCCTTTATGTACAAAAATCATTTACGTACTCCTATTACAACAGTTTCTGTGGTTGCTGTGGGTTCAACCGTAGGCTTTAGCCACTGGTTGATACCATCGGTTTGCACTTGGTAATCGTAGGCTTCACCTTCACGAGCTAACTCTCCGTCAATGTAAACATCTTTGACATCGTAGCCGTAAGGGATGCTTTGGATTACGTTGTGGTTGCCTTCGGTGACTGTGATGTTGTCGAAAATAGCAGTTCCACCATTATCTGAACTGTTTGAATATAAATATATTTTTATATCTTCTCCTGCGTTAGGAGTAAACGTGAGGTTGTATGTACCACTAACGGTCTGTGCTAAATGTGACCCATAAGCTGTGCTACTACTTGAATTTGCTAATCTAATATCGAAGCTAGTTCCAGTACCCACCCTAGCTTGAACAGAAAGTGTGTAGGTTCTATTTTCAGGCATATTAATCTCTTGTTTAACACGGGAATAAAGCCCTGCCCCATCGCCTACTACTAGCTCACCATTGGTTACAGTTGCTGTAGCACCGTTTTCCGCAACCCACCCAGTAGTACCGTTATCAAACGTACCGTTGGTTACAAGGTTTTCGCCTACTTCGTAAACCGCAATGTCTGAAAAAGTTGCAGTATCTGGATTGTTAGAGTCAAAACAATAGAAACGCACTTGGTCTGAATCTGTATGTGCAGTCCACCGTAACTTATGTGTGCCTACAGCGTTTATATTGACATATTCCCTCATGGAGCTACCATCGTGAATATAAAGCCTAAAAGCACCTGAAGTTAATGATTCTGTTTTTACAATAGCTTCATACGTTTTACCCGCTACAGTTTTTAAAAACTGGGTTGCTGTAGTGTAGTCGTTCGCATTAGTTGCTCTTAAAAGACCTCCTGATATACTCCAACCTGTTCCTAATATCCAATCACTAGAAGTACCGAAGTTTCCGTTCGATACCAGACCGTCCAAGTACAGCTTATCTTCCTTGGGTAAACCCCCCTGATTTCTCAGGGAGGCTAGTTCTTCTCGCAAGTTTATTGCGGGTTTTGATATTTTAACTGTCATATTTTATTCCTCTATAACCAAGCCGTTGCTTGCGCTAATTGCTACATTGACAGCATCGGTTGTATTTTCTATTCGTTGCAGACCACTGAATACCGAAGTGCCGTCTGGTGTGCCTACATGCAATACCTGTTCATCTTCGTCGTAATCCAGTGCCTTAACAGCATCGCTTCCATATAAAGTACACTTAGCTCCCTCTTGGAATAAGGGCTTCTCGTCACGATATATCTTTTTTATTTGCTCTGGGGTTGGAGCTGTGGCTGAGATTCTCCATAGGGCTATGTCGTGGTCAGCTCCTGACATATACTGAACTCCTTGTCCAAGCCTTATAACACTATCAGTCAAGTCAAGATTATTATTAGCAGAGGCTGTATTGACTAGTAAACCGTTTACATATAGTTTTATGATTCCGTTTGACCTTAAAAAACACACGTTAGTCCACTGCCCTGTAGAAACTGCCCCACTAATATTTGTGTTTCCTACATACCCAAGAACATTACCAGATGAAATATTTACTATTAAGCGTTTATTGTAATCTGGGACTGTACTGTGATTACGCTCAAACATTCGATAACTTGTAACACTGCTATCGACTTTTACCCAACCCATCACACAGAAATCACCAGTACCAAAGTCTAGGTCACTGTTGTAAGGCTGTTCTAGGTAGTTACTACCAGAGAACCCTTTGTAACCCACAAGCTCCGCACCAGTTGCTACAGCTTCCTTAGTTATATTACCGTTGACATTAAATCCTGCTCTGGCGGTTCTACTTTCTTTAACAACTAGGTTAGGCTCAACCCTTTTAACTGATACATTATCAAATGTACCCCTAAAATCACTTATGCCATATAACCTAAACTGCATTGACTCTGTGCTTTCAGCTCTAAAATAATCGACAACATGTGCTGATCCAAGAGTGTTCGCCAAGGTAATGTACCCGCTACCTGTGTCTATAAATACATTCGTCTGAGCATAACCGCCGGTATGTGTGACGTCATACTCGATTTTATAAACTTCGCCTTTTACGATATTTATAGGAAAAAACATATGCGAGTTATCATCACCCTGATATCTTTCAGCTGCACCAGATCCATCCCATCTAAAATCACTTCCACTCCACCCGTTAATGTCAGAGTCAAAAGTACCGTTGGTTATCATCTCAGATGAAGTCAAAGTTTCAGCAGTTGTGCTAGCCAGTGTGGCTAACTTAATATCTCCATGCATCCA